>Ga0080013_1001096_pt1 | contig 36793 bp, 41 predicted proteins | sample ETNvirenome_6_85_FD_69236 | JGI IMG/M metagenome (GOLD analysis project Ga0080013, IMG submission 69236) | Marine viral communities from the Pacific Ocean - ETNP_6_85 (SPADES assembly) (version 2) | ecosystem: Environmental > Aquatic > Marine > Oceanic | place: Pacific Ocean | collected 2013-06-19
ATCTTCATGTCTTCTCGTACGGGCCCGACTGTCTCCTGGAATTTCTTACTTTCCTCAAATCCTTCTACCCCTCTCGCAGTAGCGAAGAGTTCGTAGGCGGCGATTCCCTGTGCCCCTGTCGTCGAGAAGGGTACGGAGTCCACCCATCTCACATTCTCCATTCTCCCTCTATCTTTAACAAAAAGTGCCTCGTCAAGGGGCCCATGAGCCTGTTCCCCCGTAGCCAAGGAGCTAAGACGGCCTTTCAAAGTACTACCTCCGCCCGTGAAGGCGTCGAAAAGTTGGCCCTCTCTCTCTCCCCTTCCTACGAGTCTTGTCTCGAGCACGTCTCGTTCCACTTGCTTCTGGGGAGATAACTCATTGTATGGGGTTTCGCCCAGAGGAACCTTCTGACTAGAACCAGGAGCCACCTGACCACCATACTGGTCAAGCACCGGCTCGTCGAAACCCTCAAGTGCTTCATTCGTCCACGAGACGGCGTCGCGGGCTAGCAAGGCACTATTGGTCACGTCTTCTGTGTTGCTAACTATCTTATCTTGAATGAATGTCGCCACATGGTTACGAGCCCGCTCAACCCAGACCGAAAAGTAAGATAGGTCATTCTCTCCGAGACGACTCTTAAGAAGTTCGTCGAAGTTGCGCGAGAAAACATGTCCTCTAGCCAAACTTGCGGGACCGGTGGTGCGCCAGTAGTTGTAAAGTCCGTCCTCTATATCGGGGTAATATCCAAGGGCATAAATTCCTTCTTCCGTAAGTACGCCACTGCGAATGTTTGCTCTAAGTTCGCGTAAACGTTCACCCGACACACTGTTGACTCTTTGCCATTCAGCGCGTGTCCGCATAAGCTTGAGGACTTCATAGTCAGTGTTTGGCTTTGCCTGCCCACCTTTTATAAATATCTCTTGAAGTACTTTCTTAAACTTCTCCTCAGCTTCATCCTCGGTCAGATGCAGGGCGCCCGCCACCAAATCGTCGAGTAGGCTCTTGTTTGCATCCATGATGCGGGTATCCGCACTTTCCTTCTGGTCGAGTGTTTGTTGAACACTAAGCTCTAGTTCTGTTATCTCTGTTTTTGTAAAGAGTGGTCCCGACTTACCCTCTAACTCTTCAAGGGAAGCAAACAGAAGTCCAAGCCTAGTGCCTTCATCGCCTTGGAAATCGCCAGCTTCAATAAAAGCTATGCTTGCGAACTCAAAAGCACCTAAAGCCAATTTCCTGGCCGTGCCAGGGTCTCCTGTGAGCGTGGAGTATTCTCCAAGAAGAGCTAGAAACTCTTCTTTGGGTATCCCCGGTTCACCAGCCAGTGCATCAGTAGTAAGGGTGGCCACACCGTTTACAAAGATTCGGTCCTGTTCCTGTAGAACTCTTTCGTTCTTTACTGCGGACACCTGTCTTCTAAACGAGTCTTCAACAGCGGAGGCACCTGCAATAAATTTCTGTTTCGTCCAGACTGAACCACCCTCGAGGTACTCGGCGCGTAGACCGGCAAAGACTGTCTCAAGGTCAGTTTCCCCATCAGGGTTTTCGAGCTCTGCACGAGCCTCTTCCAGGTCGTTTTGATACAACAAGACCCTCGCTTTTCCTTTTTCCTCGTCAAAAAAGACTTTCGACCACGGGCTCGTTGACGCCAGCTCACTATGTTCTTTCACGAGGGTGGACCATTCTTTCTGGCTTGTCTCTCTTGGGTCCAATCCCGCAACCGCCGACGCAACGGCTGACTGTTCGCCAGCAACAGCGCCCTTGAACTGAACATCAACCATGCGACTAAGTGTCGGAGATAGACCAGAGAATGTCTTCGCTAAAGTCAAGAACCGTCCCTCGGAAGCGGTTAGCTGAGAGGATATGTCGGGGCGATAGTATGCATCGGGGGTAGTCCCTGCCGCTGGCTGGAGCCCCTTAAATGGACTAAACCCAGAGCGGCTTGATGCCGCGTAGGTTCCAGCCCGTGTCCTTAAGTTTTCGTTAGCCATTTTTTCTAACCCTAGTCAGTGGGTGGAGGGAAGAAGTCGTAGTAAGCCCCTACACCAGCCGTACCAACTCCCAAGAGGAAGTCATCAAGACCGTAATAAGAAAGGTTGGGACGGAAAGATTCAATGCGTGCCTCGGCTTGGTTCCGAGTTCCTCTCATTTGTTGACCATAAGCCGCACGACGCATCGACATGTTCCTTTGTGTGTTGAGCTGGTACTGCGATTCCGCTCGAGAGAAAGCCTGTAACTTCTCCTCCAATGAACCGCCAGAGATGCCAGCTTCCGCACCAGCAAGCGCCGCTGTGGAGCCAGCCTGACGACTCTCACTCATTAAACGCTCAATCTCTACAGCCGAAGCTTCTTGCTCCTCAAGCTGGCGTAATAAAATATCTTGGTACTGTTGGTTGGCCGAGGTTACTGCAAGCGCCTTGTTTTGCTCCATTGCCCGACCTGCCGCCTGATTCTGGGCACGGCCCGCTTGCATCTGCATAGCCCCCTGAACGCCCGCCATAAGCATCTTATCCATCAGTGCGGCTTGAGCCGCTCCTCCAGCTATAGCTGTTCCTGCCGATGCGAGTCCTGCGAAGAGACACATACCTTTCCTCCTTTTAAGTTAAAACCAAGAAACTTGCCGCCAGACGGAGTCTCTCTAACAACGTCCTCGCCAACACTGAAGCCTAAACGGCGCAACCAGGGTATTGAGGAACTTCCTTCCCAGACAACATTTGCCAAAACCGAATACTGTGCCGCCCAATAGCTCACCGCACGCTTTGACATGTGGTGGAATGTAAAACGACGCCGCAGGAGGTCATCCGTCCCCATCATCCAGGGAACCCCTACCCCAGGCTGGCCTTCGGGGCAACCGAAAATCGCCGCTCGCCGACCATCAAAACGAAGACAAAAAGTTTCCTGCGGTGCCGACATGCGCTGGAGGTCAAGAGACCAACTCGGGTCGCACTCGCCCATTAGATATCTCATCTCCAACCAATCGTCCGAGCGTAAACGACGACCAACGTCAAAGCAGTCAGCCCTTGTCGCAATTTGTACTTCGGCTTTAGCCAACTCTCCGACTCCTGGTTTTGAAATCACCCTCGTACTCAAGAGCCACGAACCTAGAGGCGTAAGGTGTGCTGTTGACGATGTCGAATGTATATCCTCCTGAGACTGCCAAGATAGGCACATTATTAATACCCTCCTGCTCTACAACTGAGCTATTAGAACCTGTCATGTCCGCCGCATATTCTTTAGAGGCAACGGAACGACCTTCAGCCGTAACCTCGGCCTTCCAAGAACCTGCTGACGCTACGTCAACAAACACACGGCGAACGTGGAAACGACCAGTCAAGACACGGCTCTCCCCACCTCGTGTCGGTCCAACCAGTTTGGGGTCACTCATTGAATGGCGCATCTCGTAGTCAACACCAACCCAGAAATCTTTAGACGAGTAGTTCCCATCAAAAATAATGTCCGTCGTTCCGCTACTCGCCGCTTCAGGAGTCTCTGTGACGTAAGTGCCGCCGGCCTGTGCCCCAGCGTGTTTTTCTACAAGGGTTACGTCGTCAGTCACAACATAGGGGACATTAACAGTCGTCTTCCCTGTCCCAGAATCCCAGGTTACTGTTACATCAGCGTTGTCATCGCTAATTCGGCGGTCTACCCTTGCCTTATACCATGCCCCAGAGTCTGCGATTCCACCACCAAGGGCAATCTTCTCCAGATATAGCGTGCTTGAACGCTCAACCGCTAAGTAAAGGTCGTCCTCAACAAACTCAATGCCACGGATAGTCGCCCCAGAACCCAAGTCAAACTTAAACCAAGCAGACTGAACTCGCCTCTCACCAATATCAGCCCACTTGTGCATGTACACAACATTAGCCTCCGCACCTGTGCCAGACGTCTGAGTAGTACACGCAAGTAGGCCCTGCCCTTCGGACGATGTCATATCGACAATGTTCCCCTTTATGTAGCGAGGAACGTGGGGGGTAGCGTCCAATGAGCGAAAGATGTTTGCCGAACCCGTGCTTGCATTAAAAAACCGATTGACCCCCGAGAAGTCGCCGCGACGCTGGACATAGAAAGCCTCAGTCCCAACAGCTACAGGAGGAACACCAGACTTTACTTCATATGCAGAGACCTGGCGAAGACCAGCAGATGATGGAGTCAAAAGCGTCCCACCGTCGTCAAGCCTAAACTGGACTTGGTCCGCAATCAAAACAAGAGACTCTTGAACTTCAACAGCACTCTTTATCAAAGAAAGCTTTCTAGACCGTGCCGTAATGTCAATCCTGTCCGAGTCTAACAAATCAATAACCGTGTTGCGCCAAAAGTTACCGGGCTCGCCGGCCTCCGAAAGGGCTAGCGATTCCCCTGAAATTAACCCAAAACGATTGCGGTGAAACACCATAGCCTGGATGGTCGTATCCTTAAACGAAGATGCCTTGTTCGTTTCATCGTCTCCGCACTCGCGGTCAGACCACGGAAATGTGTTCCAGATAAAATATGGGGCGTTTGCTTCGCCAACAGGGCCACTACCGTCATCAATATGACTCTCGAGAACGTGAGGCATTTTCGTTGCGTCCCACGAGGTTTCAACACCAAAACCAACAGTCTCCTCCCACCGCCCAGAGGACATGCCACTTGCGCCATCATCATCCGTAATGAACTCGACATAGTAATCGTCGGCGGTGTCGTCAACGAGGCCAGCAACCTTCAGGATTGTCCCGTGGTTGGCCCGTGGTGGTAGGTCCGACAAGGACTCTACAGAGCCCATCGCAATACTCATGTTTCGGTCAGCAGAACCCTCTATCATTTCTATAGAGAAATCAGTGGGGTCGCCTGTTGTTGGGTCTGGCTTCTGAATATGAAGGACGTGCCCTGAGCGGTTTACGTTGTAGGTATCGACAGAGCCGGACAGTGTGTTGTCAACTATATTCGCGTAAACTGACCAGGCGCCATTGTCCACCCACGCCGTAGTCTTTACTTTATAGGACATGAGCGCACCCGAAGAGTTGTCCGTAATACTCGACACACTAAAGTCAGAATGGCAAGCATTGATAGCCGCTTCAAATGCAGTTGCATCTGCGTCGTAGGCAATCGCTCCTGTTGTTGCGACATAAGTCGTGTTATCGGGTGTTCTTCCATGAAACTCGAGTTTAAAACTTCCACCAGTCGCATTTTCCCATGACACTGTTTGCCCATTGCCGCCGTTAAACTTGCCTGTACCACAAGAACAACCAACCGCTGTGGTCAATATGTCATACTTCAAGTATTCTGCAATGACATCCGTCCCGACATATTTTGCATGATGACGGTTTGAACCATCGGGGGTCTCACCGTCTACAGGTTCATTAGACGCTGGGGAGTCGGGTGGAACCGTTGTATCGGCGCCGCTAGCGTCGCTCATGTCAATCTTGTACTCCACACCATCAATTAACAAGGCATACTTCTGAGCGTATGCGCCCGCTTTAATGGAGACAAACGCTTCCACTGTCTGAGCATCAGTAGTTGTACTAGACAGGGCGGTCTCAATCTCCTTATTTAGAACAAACGTGTGGTCTGAAACTGTCAAAAGGTCAACATCGGATATCATTGGCGTGCCATTCGGTAGATACCCTGTAAGGTCCGAGGCAGAAAGAGCAACAGACTCGGAATTATAGATATTGACTGCTTCGCCCGATAAAAGGTTAAACGCCTTAATAGCAGGGTCGCCACCGCTGTCGTTATAAAATACAAGAGCGTAACGCTCGCTGGGGCTCCTATTTATTACATGAAACTTAGACGTAGTCGCAGTGTCCAAACCGGCGCCCGAAGAATCGATGAGCTCAGTTATGTGCTCGGTAGGATTCCTTTTGTCAAGACCGTTCGCAAGGTCTGGAAAGGCATTGATACTCTCGCTTGCCATGTTGGCATAACGGAGACTGTCCGGCTGTTGGCTTACGCCGCCAATCAGATTACCAATAGACCTTGAGACTAGACCCATTATGCTCCATAACCATCCATCGGTGAGCGACGACCCATTGTCCGAAAAGAGTCGTAGGAATCACTAAACCGATAGTCCGTGATAGTCGTCTCTGCGTCAATAAATAGTGCCCGTGCCTGTGCCTCATCCGAGCGCAGTGCCTGGTTTACATCACCTAAAAGCCTTTCTGCGAAAACGCGCGTGGCCTTCCTAGTAACATACATGCGAGCAGGGTAAGGCAAATCGGCAAAAGCAAGGTGCCGAGTAAGATGAACTTTAACATCCGAAGTAAATACATCTGTGTTCTCTATTCTATCGTAAAGGTAACCGCCCCGTACCCCTAAACCTGCGCCTCTTCGTGCGGGCTCAACGTGAACAACGTCAGCGTCAAGCTCAATTTTCCCAGTCCCGCTGTGGGGGCTAAGAGTAATGCTAAACTCTCGATTAAAGGAGTATCCCGCAAGTTGAACCTCGAGGTCAACCGATGTCAATGTTTTCTGGGCCATAGAAACATCGCTGGGCAAAGGTGCGTCAAGCGAGGTAACGGGCTGTTCCCCAACAGCCATAAGTAGTTCGCTTACAGCTTCAACTTCAGTTAATGATGCCATCTATTCTCCTCCTTTATTGGGTTAGCCAGGGGGCCGAAGCCCCCCGACAAAAAGTATTATCCACTAGGCTTGAACACCTGAGATGGCAACAGCGCCCTCTCTGCGTAGACTGTCGTAACCTGCCGCAACCTTAGCCGCCAAAAGGTGGCCTTGGTATTCTGGCATCCAAGAAGTCTCCACTCCGACATCCATAGCCTTAGCACATGCGGCGGCTCCCTTATGGAAACACATCCCCATGATGTTAATGCCACCGTTGTCGTGAAGGAAGTTCCCTTCAGTGCCGGAATTTTCACCAGCCTCAGCGGAAATATCGGTTCTCGGAATGTTAGCCGACTTAACAACATCGAATCCCGCTACGCGGAACACCTTGTTGTCTGCCAAAGCGCCAGAGCCGCCCCAGTCACGGTTAAGAACCGTTGTGTTACCTGAGAGGTAATGGAACCATTCTGGGTCAATAACAAAGTATCTGTCATTCTCTGGGACATTCCTTTGGTCCAAGCGACTGGCGGCGGCAAACAATCCGTCAAGAAGGTTGCTAGCGACAGTGTCAAAGGCCAGAGGAGTTGTACCACCAGAGCCGTACAGCTCAAGTTCAACGGTTCCACCTTCGTCAGGTTCGCCCGTGTAAAGGTCGCCTGTGCGTGTTGCCGATGCGTAAAGCGCACGGAAAATCAGCTCATCCTCTTTGTCAGCTAGAACCCGACCTAACTCTGCGGCGAGGTCAGCACGAGCATCAAACTCGTTCTTTAGCTCGTCGAGCTTGTCCGTCATACAAGAAGCAATCAGGAGGTCGTTCAACTTGACCTCTTTGTTCGCCACCTTAATGTTAGACAAGTAGTCGGTGCCTCCGGCGTCAGCCGATGAGATAATTGATTCGCCTGGAGTATGGAAACTCGCAGATGCGCCACCCATGAGGGGGAAGTTAACGCCCCGAGCATTACGAACGGTGCGGGAAGTAATCAGTGGAAAAAGTTTGCGTTGTTGCTCGTATGCACGAGTTACAAGGCCGGCAAAGACAGACTTGAAGAGAGCGTTCTGCGTGGCGTATGTCGCGCTAAACGTTCCCCCTCCGTTGTCTTGACCAAGAAAAGCAAGTTTACTTGCGTCGGTCATGGTAGTTCCTCCTAAAAGAACTTAATGAATTGTTGGTTAAGTTAAAGTTCTTCTAGACCCCAAAGGTTGTCCGAGTATACGGGCCAATCGCGTCTATCATTGGCTGGTGAGGCCGAGTTGAATCCTGTAATCGACTTCTTTACGAAACGCTTCGTCTTTGTCGTATCTAGGGTCCTTCATCTGCTCCATCATTTCCGCCGTCGAACGAAATGGCCGCATCCCCTGGGGGGCCGCTTCACCATCAATCAACCTAGAACTCTGCCCTCGAGCAGAGGAGTAGGCGTTTTTTAGGTGGTCTAAAGCCAACTTTCGACTTAACGGATTGGGATTTGCCGCAAGTTCGTTCCAAGCATTCTGCTGGTCCTCAGACCAGTTTGTGCTTGCCCAAACCGACATTTCCCGCCAAGCATCTGTGTCTATCCCAGCTTCAGCCATAGAGCGTGCGTGCTCGGCCTGAGTCTGAGACAGTTGTGCTTGGACAAACGCCTGTACTACGTCCCTAGTAATACCGCGCTGTTCGAGAGCATCGTAACTCTCTTCTTTTAGGCTTCCGTTGTTAGATGCCCACTCCTCTCCATAAGACTTCAAGTCTTCCATCGTTATAGGAGCATCGGCACCTTCGGCACCCTCTCCATCTGCGGAACCGTCCGCCTTCTCAATCTTTAACTCTCCGCTTAAGTGCTCACCGGCACCCATCTTCTTTTCTAAATTACTGTATGCCTCCGCCATAGACTCAGGGTTGTCGAACTTTTCAGGGAGCCACTCGGGTCGCCCCGAAGTCTCAACCTGGTCGCCAGACTCTTTCGCCATCTGCGCCGCTTGCTCCTCGAGCGTGGGCTTGGGTGATTCGTCTAAGTTTATTTGTGTATCGTTATCAGACATTTTCTACTTGGGGTTGGGGTTGTTGGGTTTGGATAACATTCGAGGCAGTGTCAATCGCCGCGCTGTTAGCTTGCATGGCCAACTGCTGTTGTTGGGCCGCCTGTTGCTCCATCTGGATTTCTTTTTCCGTCTTGACGAGACCTTTCGGGTCGATGCCAAGAGCCGCCGCTTTGCGTGTAAACCACTCGCCAACATTTAAGTATCTGGCAAGAACATCGGGACCGAGCTGTTGGATAGCCGCCGCCATAAACCCGTCGAGCTTAATCGAATCGGTGGAACGACCAAGGGCCTGGACGCCAGTTGTTATAACAGCAGTAATCGAATCGCCTGGTAATGCCGGCAATGACCCTGAGCGTTGCATTTGGTCCATCACTAGAGCAACAATCGGAAGCTGGAGCTCCTGAGAAAGGAGGCTATATGTTCCACCAAGCTGGCGCTCTAAGTTGTCGCCGATTAAACGAATCTCTGCCGCAGTAACCCGCTCCGCATTACGGATACTCCCCTCAGCTAGGAGGAACGCATTACTCAAACGGTCCGTGATACCCGAAATTGTTTGGTATGCCGCCGCAAAGTCAGAGTTCTTGCCAACTTGCATGACGCTCACATCACTCGCCAATCCTTCCCGCACCGCCATGTTCGGAGCTTCTGACAGAGTCCTAACACGAGTCAAACCCGTTGGGTTAACTAAAAAGAGAACCTTGGCCGCCGCCGCTGAACCATAAACAATAGACTGCTGAAGAGTCTCAAGACTCTGAAGCTCACCTAAATATTCCTCGACATGACTTCTGCCATAGTGCTCGCCGTCCACACGATTAAACCGTAGAGCCAAGTATGGACAACGCTCCTCCGGCATCTCCTGGTATGAATCAGGAACCTCTACCCCACCAACTTCTTGTGATATCGCACACTTCCCTTCTGAAAAGTACACCGATGTGTACAAGTCGAAGATGTCGTCCTCACCAGGTGAAGGTTGAGCAGTCTCTCGAATCTCGTTAGGAAGCTCTTCGCCAGGAACACGACTCTTAATAATTATGCACTTTGGAGAACCATTCGGGGCTCTCTTCACAACGTAAGAATCTAATCGAAAAACCTTCATACCCCCTTCAGGTAAATACTGGATAAGAGTGTTCCCTGTAACGATTAACTGCCGGATTGCGCCGTATAGAGCGGTCCGAAGACTTCGCCGCTCAATCTCAGATAAAATCGTTTGCTCCATGTTGCCAAGAGCAAGGTCTATCTCGGCTTTTGCAGAGTCCAGCTCTGCAATCTCGTTGTACACCTTCGGGTCAACCTTTAAACGGAAGAAAGGACTGTTCGGTGGAAGTAGAGCCAATAACAGAGAACTCGCTAACGAGTTAACTCCTCTGGCCCCCATCCCCTGGAACGGGGCCTCCAGTTCCGTAGAAGAACCGGCACCCTCTCGTGGCAACAAGTGTGGGATAGTTAGGGCGGCGGCTTCGCGCCCCCGCTCAATGTAATGCCAACGGTCAGTCTCTAATTTACTATACAGACTTCCGGCGCTAACGCGGTTAGTAGCCAAGGCCACTGCCATCCCCCCCGCCTGAACCTAGAGTAGAGCTCCTTGGTATCCGAAGACTAAACCCAGAGCGCGGTAGGCTTGCCAACTTCCCCTTCTTCCGTTTAACTCGCTGGACCAACTCCTCCGGCGGCAAAGGCGCTTTGGCAGGAGGGCCTGGAGTTTCAGGTATTTTGGGACTACTAAACAAACACATCTCAACGAATAACGTAAACAGTAACCGTATTCGAGTCTGAACCGCTGATAAGGCGGACCTTCATCGGCATCAGAACGCCTGGGATTATCCCGCACTTGGTAGCACTAGGGTTCTGAGCAAGACCCGTAGCATCAAACTGGCGTTCAAGAGTTTCGTCCGCATTCGGAACTTCCCAGTTACAGGCGGCAGTACAAACGGCATAAACAAGCGACGCTTTATGAGTGCTGATGTAGGGGGTGGTGTCACCAGTGTCTAGCTCGTATGTGAGCATTTCATAAGCCCGATAAATCGGCGCCTGTAACTCGTATTGGTCAGCGCCGGCGGCGCTGACGTCAATGTCATCTGTGCCAAAACTATCGAGCGTTTCCGGTTCCGGGTCGATGGTGGACGTTGTTGGTTGGATTATTGCCATCTATTTTCTCCTTTTCTTACAATACAGCATTAGGCTAAGGGTGCAGGGTGGGTTGGATGCGCTTGGCTCTTGCCCTTGGGTGCCTTGTTGTTCGGTTAATCGGACTCTAAACGCAACGCCAGGGTCTTTAACAAAAAGGGACTGTCCACGATAAGAGGTTACGCCGGAGTTCGCCGAGTAGTTCATTTCGTTCTGTGCGAACGGAGTGGCGTTTGTTTGTGAGCCTGTATGGGCAGCGAAGAAGTGATTGTGAGAGTTAATGCCGTATTGGCCCCGTGCATATTTGCCGAGGGGGTCGAGGGGGTCCGTTAATCCTTTGCCGGATGGGTAGCACCAGTAGCCATTCCCTGCTTCTATAGCCCATGTGCTACAACAAAAGGACTTAGAAAAAACGCTACTGTGGTCGCCGTATGTAGGGGAACAGCTCATTCCATTGTGCCCCCAGCCGTTCTTGTTTGTACTGCTGTTGCTGTGACCAAACTTCACTAAGTCACCACTCGTGCCGCCACAGGGCACTCCAGTAGATTGTAGAATAATCCCCCCTCGTTGAGAGGACATCCAACTCGTACCATAATGGTAACTTCCGTAATTGGAAGTGTGGTTAAGGTAGGCCGAAGGCGCTCCGCCCATCATGCCAACAATAGTAATCTTGTTCCCTGTATCAGAAGCTTTTGTAATGGCTACATTCCCCTCTTCTTGCGAATTTGTGCTAGCAAACAGCCATGCCCGACCAGTATTGTACTCCCTTGGGCACTCATAAGCCCTAATGTTGCAAGAGCCTTTTTGACTCTCAATTGCTGTTACGAGTTCCGTTGTAACTGCGGCCACAGTTCCCCCAGACGTGTCAACCCATGTGTTGGCGTTTGAGGGGTCAGAGGCGTAAAACTCATAAGTAATGGCAGAGGACGCATTGTCAGTAATCGTAACCGTTGCGCCGTCGGCAGGGACATCACTAAGAATAATGTCACCTTCAGCGTCTGCACGCATGGGGATGGTCGTACTATTTCCAGTGTGCCCTGTCATCCCAGTATATTCGTTCTCCATGTCCTTGTAGGTAGCCGTTTGCCAAATGACGCTTCTGTCATAGATGGTTGCGGGGGAGTTGGAGATGTTGCCCATTACACGAGCGGCATTGTCCTTTTGCCTAAAGTGGTGGGCGTATTTGGTACCGAGAGTCCCTTCAGCGCCAGATGTGCTTGAAGCAGAGTTTGTCCCCGGCGTACGATACCACGCAGTGAACCAATCGTCGTTTGAGCCAGGGGCGGAGGTAAGCCACATGGTGCCGTACTTATACCGCCAGTTCCAGGTGACTGCTTGAATAGACTCGTACTCACTAGCGTCAAACTGCTCAATGCCATACTGCCCGTAGCCCACGTGGCTGTAAAGAAAAATGTCCATGTCTTTGGTGGACCCAATTCTCGTTGGTCTTCCCCTTGGGTTATTGAGTGGTGGGTGATTCCCGTGCTCGTTGTCTCCGTACGTCATTTATTTTCTCTCTCTTTGTAACTGTCTTACTTGTTTGAGGAACTGTATAAGCTCTACCTTCCCCGCGTAGCGATGCGCCTCTTCTAGGGATTCACCAGACCGAATGCACTTTTCAGGAAAACGCTCTTGCAACACTTTTAGCAAGGCTTCTGTAATGTTAGGCCACTCTTCTGGGTCACGCTGTCCAAGACTTTTGTTCACCACCGAAAAACTCTACACATACATAACCCTACCTGGGAGTACATGTTATGGAAATAATCAATCTTCCCGCCAATTTTAAAAACCCCCCCAAACCGAGGCTCAGGAGGGCAAAACAAAAAACAAAAACAAAACTAGAATGGGGCCGCTTCAATCCCGTCCAACGACTGTTGAACATCGGGGGTTTTATCCGCGTCCGCCTTTCTAGTGTAAAGCTTTACATTATCCGCACGAACAACAAGCTTTGACCGCTTCTGGCCGTTCTGGTTCTCCCAACGCTCTTGATTCAATGACCCAGTTACCCCGACCAGGTTTCCCTTATCGGCGTAGTTTGCCAAAAAATCGGCATTGGCCTTAAATGCTGTGCAGTCAATGAAGTGAGCAACATCCTCATACGCATCTCCAACTTTCTGGCGCATGTTGACGGCTACTGTGAAGGAGCAAATTGAGATGGATGGGCCATCCTTGAGCTCCGGCTTTCGGGTCAGATTACCCACGATAGTTACTGTGTTGATTGCCATTAGGCGTCTCCTGTGATGAAACGGCGTCTACCGAACTCGCAAATAAGAGCGGCTTCTGCCAGATTATGTGAAGACTTTTTCTCGAGGGCTTTACTCATCGAGGGAAACAAATTCCTCGCAACCTCAAGACTCGCCGCCTTCTTGTCCGTTTTATTTATATCCACAACCATCTTCTTTTTCCATGTCTGTGGCGCTACAAACTGGACAGGACACTCGAGCATATCCACTACCGCCAATATCCCGCCATACGCCTGGGCGAACGTCCACATCGAGCGCAACCGTTTCTTGTCCCCTGGCATACTATGAACCTTCTCTACCGTAACCTTTAACAACTCGCCTTGTGAAACCATCGCCACCATTGCGTGGAACAACTCCCTTGCAAGCAGTCGGTCACCCTGCCAAGGCATCTTCGCAACTGCACCAATGGGCGTACCGTCAGACGACAAGAAGGCCACACTCCCTGTTTTGCCAGGGTCAATGCCAGCGTAGATTGTTTTCATTTTTTCGTTCGACGGTCAAAGAAGTTATTGGACACCTCGCCTGGGTCAACATAAAGAAGTTCGGCAAGGTCCATAAACACCTCAAGGGATGGCGTGCGCTTGCCCTCAAGATAATCGTTTAGCGACGTGCGGTGGCCTCTGCCAAAAAAGTCCGTTTGCAAAGAGTGCAACGACAAGCCGCTTTCTCGAACGAGTTTGCGTAACTTCGCGTGGGAGAATCGGTATGTTCCACCTCTAGGCTTTCGCATTTTCTGCCACCACATTTACGGGTTTTTTGGCTTTGGCCTTAACTTTAGCCTTAGCCTTTTCTGAAATAATGTCTAGGGGCGGGGTTTCTGTTTGCCCAACGTCATGGGCCTCTTCGAGTGTGATTCCCCCAAATGTTGTTTGCGGGCAATGGAGACGAATGAAGAATGTTGCACTACGCAACCTCAGCATGTGCCGCGCCATCGGCTTATTCTGATACTTGGAATTCCGCGTCCAACCCTCAGCTTTCGCTAAAGCTAGGTCAACCCACGGCCCGTGAATAGTTTCGCCTGTTGCGGAACAAACAGCCTTTACCCGAACTCGGATATTATCCTTCTCCTCCTTTTCCTCGTACAAGAAGGGCCCTTTGAATAGGCCGGACTCCATTGCCCGACCTATCTGGAACTCCGCTTTTATAACTAAACGCCCCATTGCAACCCCAACCCCATTCATCACTTTCCAATAGGGTTCGTTAATGGATTCCGCAAGGTCAAGTAAGACAAAGATGTCGGAGGGTTTCCCTCGTAACTCCTTTGGGATAATGCTCGACGTGGCGATGATTTTGGCAAGTTCTTTTTTTTCGTCTATGTTCATTACAGGCTCAACATTTCTAGTTCGTCTGAGTAGCAGGGCCACAAATCAGTAACGCGACACTCATGGTATCTGTCCAATAAGTCACGAAAAGTTTGGTGTCCGTTCGCCATCGAGGCGACATCGAGCTTATAAACTGCAACACCATATGGGTGCTGACGCTCAACAGCAATAAACACAAATTCATAATCTTCCCCAAGGCCACAGAGGCGACCAACCTCAAGATACATCGCGGCTTGTAGGTAATAAGAAAACTGGCGACAACTTTTCGCAAAGCCCCACTGGCTCGCGTCTTGCGTCGTCTTTAGGTCAACCATCAATCCCATCGGAGTCAACCAGTCAACCCTAGAGCGAACCTTTTCTCCAGTGACCTCGTCAACGGCGAACATTGACACCTCTGCTTTGCCACTCTCGAGGACGGATGAGGCCCAGGGGTGTGCATGGACGGCATCACGGCATCGGCAAGCTAGGTCCATTTCGGGAGTTGTCAAAAGGATTCTGCCTTCCGACTTTGCCTCCTTAACCGCTTCCTTGTATGCCTTTGTGCGTTTGTCCTTAAATTCTCCGACAATGTACTCGAGGTCCAAGAGCTCTGGTTCAAGTACCGCTGTATGTACCAGCGTCCCCATCTTCATGGCCTCTGATTCCTTTCTTGGCGGAGCAGACATGTCAACGAAGGCCGACCAGTAGTGGTATGGACTTCGACGAAAGAGGTCAAGCTGAGATTTTGAGACCCCCTCCGAAGCGTGATAATCGCTGTTTGGGATATCGTCAAAGAGTCCAAGTAGGGGTTTACTGGTGGCCGACATTGGTCTCATTCTCTCAACCCCTTCTGGTCAATGCAAAAACTTTCCTAGCTTTTTTCTCGAGAACTTTTTCTCCAGATTTCTAAGCATTTATTCCCCATCTTCTTCTCCCTCATAAGGCTCAAACTCGGTCTTAATAAGCATTGGGGTGCCCTCACCCATCCATGCCCCCGCAACATTAAAGTCGATGTACTCTTGAGCCTCTTCGAGGTCCATCCCGTCGCGTTCTACCAAAATTTGAACACACCTACCTATGTCGTAAACGGCAAGGGGCTCGTTGTTGAATTGCCACGCATAACCAATATACGCATCTTCAAAACCGTTTGCCAACAAACTCTGGCTGTTCGCCTCCGATAACTCTGCAACACTTAACTCTAGGTTCTTTTTATCCATTGTCCATTTCTCCTTGAGCCCCAATCTCCATTCTGGGTAACTGGCTGTCAAGAACACCCCTAACCCGTAGCATTTTCCTAAGAGATAAGGTCACCTCACGAGCCGCCGAAAAGAACTTCTTTGACCGTCGCCACTTTTTGGCATAGTAATTCGTTGCGGCTTGAGCCGCTTTAAGGTCAACCTCAAGGTGAAACACATATGCTCCATATTTTGCAAGCTCCCTGTCCACCTCTTTCCAGAGAACTAACTCATGGCAAACACTCGAAGGCTTTAACCTTGTTAACAGACTACGAATCTCTTTCGTGTTCCAGTGAACGACAGGTCTTAAGAATTCTGACAACTCAACATCTATTTCTACTTTTGGCATTAAAATTTTTCTCCATGTGTCCAAGTTACCCGCTCAGGTATGAAGCGAGCACAAACAATCCCTGTCTTTCCTTGTCTTGATTTCAAGATATGGACTTCATCAGGGAACCCCTCAAACGCTTCAGGCTCGTAATACTGTGCACGGTACAAGCCCAGCACAATGTCCGCGTCCTGCTCGATTGAACCAGAGTCGCGTAAGTCACTTAACACAGGGGCTTTATGGTTACGATGCTCAACTCCACGGTTTAATTGCGACAGAGCAACAACAGGAACCTCAAGGTCCTTCGCCAGAACCTTAAGGGTTCGGCTGACGTGAGCCACCTCCTGCTCCCTACTCCGATTTTTCTGAGAGGACGAGGGCTTCACAAGACCAACATGGTCAAGAAGAATCATCCTCAGCTCAGGGTTCCTTTCCTTAAAGGCCGTCGCATCATGCACAATATCTTCAATAGTCCTCCCAGCATTCGTCCGTAAATGTAGCCGCTTGTCCATAGCCTCAGACCTGGCACGACCCTCCTCCTTCAACGAAGCCGCCTCATACTTGCGAGCAAACCGCTCACCAAAATCCTCCGCAGACATCTCCAAGGAATAAACAAGAACATCACCAACCTTTGAAGCATTCTCAGCAAGGTCCATAGCAAAGGCACTCTTACCCATCCCAGGTCGCCCAGCAACGATGATTAGCTGAGAGGGCCTTACGCCGCCTCCTAAGCGGTCATTGAGGTCAAGTAAGTGCGTACCCACAATTTCAGCGTTCGGCTCTCTGAGACGCTCGTAGTAGGCTCTCAGGGCATCCATGAGACTGGACTCCCCCTTCTCCTCCTTTTGGCACAAACTGTGCAACCTCGTCGTCAACTCACCAATGCCCTCAACAAGAGCCGCTGGCTCCATCTCCTGAGCCTTGTCCCAGAAAGTACCCAAAGCCAATAAGCGCGACCTGTGCTGAAGAGACTCCTTGATTATCTCCCAGTAGTTCTGTGCAAATGCCGCTGAGCCCTCCGTCAACATCAAACTCTCAAGATGGTCGTATGTCCACTCCGAACCCTCCGCCGCTACTAAACGTAACGCATGACCCCCTCGACCCTCAGCCTTCATAATTGTCCTAAAAAGAACCCTGTGAGACTCAGTGTCAAAATGAGCCGAATTCAAACCACGAGATAAATACTCGCCAAGTATGGGCGAACCCAATTGACCACCTCGCAAAACACAAGCCAAAAAACCCTTCTCCGCGTCTCTCCTCATTTGTTAGTCCTCCGTATCTCACTCATACGACGAGCAAGTGCCGCTTGTCGTGAACTCTCAAGCTCCGCAGGACTCTTCACCCCGCTCAGTAAACGCTCAAGTGTTATCTTCACACGCTTCCCATAACCAGCCGCTCGCAAACCATCCGATGGCTTCGACCATGTACTCTCCTTGCGTAACTGAACTAAGAACTCTATGTCATGGAGCTTGGCCCGCTGGGCAACATTGCCGTCACGAGAAACCTTGCGGAAAGATGACCAAACCACCGCGTCCTTCGACTGAGTGCGCTCCTCCGACCAATGACCCATAGAACTAGATAACCAAGGTGACCAAAGTGACCACTCCTCGTCCGTCATCCAATTGCGCTTCTTACTCATAAAGTTGTCTTTTCTATTGTCTGTTCTTATACAACAGGTCACTGGTGGCACTTTACCTGTGTCACTGGTGGCCTGATACCTCTCTCCCATAGTGTCACTGGTGGCCTTATACAAACTGTAAACAACTGGACCACGAACCAACCGTTTGCCACGTATAAGTAACCCCATCTCAAGCAATATCTTCATGTGACGCTGAACCGTTCGCCTACTCAATCCAGTCAACTCAACAAGACGACCAAGACTAGGCCAAATCTCCGAACCAGGACGACCATGAAGAGCTAAGGATACATATACCGATAACGTCGTCGGCTTACCCGACAATCGCTCTATAACCTCGTTTTGTACCTGTGCGTGAGCCATCATTCTCCGTGACGGAAAACACTACTCAGGTGGGCATGGCAATGTCAAGAAAAAAACCCCCGACAAAAAGTATTTGAAAACCTGATGCCGAGGGTAACACGGAGAACCATGAAATGATTCAACAGGAAGTATACCAAAATTGGTTTTTGGGGCCACTGTATAAAGGGGGTTAATCGTAGGCGTGCGCGGGGTGAAGTCCCCCATAGGGGGTACCTCCTGCCTCAACAGCCCTCCACCAGAAAGAGGAGAGGGAACCTAAGTCCCTGAAGGGAAAGGAGTTAAAAACAATCACCTACTGTCCAGACATACACCATATGTCCTGCCAAACTGGGTGATTCTGAAGCCAGGAGGACGGCAGAAAGATTCCCCACTAAGCGTAACTACTTCCCCCACCGTTCGTTATACAATCTAGCTGTGAAAGATGTCGGAGACGAGTATGCCCTTCTTGAAGCCAACACCTTGGCCCTTCTGAACAAGATGATTCAGGATGCCTTGGAGAGTGGAGGGGTTCCATCTGCCAGCTTGCTGGGACAGGCTGTGAGTCTATTGAGGGCTGGTCAGGTTCCTGCCAGTTCAACGGCTGGTTCCAGGTCGAAGCAGGACTCGAGTACGGGCTGGTTTGAAGACTTACCAGACGCGGCAAAGAGGAAGCTGGGCAAGCTCGAGTTGCCGCCGAGGCCAGAGCCTCGGGTAGCAGAATTGGACGACATCGAGCCCGAATAGGCAAGAAAAGCCAAAGAAATTTAAAGTTTTATCTCGTTTGTTTTAAAGGACTTACCACGACTCGTAGGTATCTGACATAAAGTTTCTGTTGCAATCGTCTCCAGATGACATAAGCTTCTTCCTGTCAAGCGGTTCAACTCTGGGCCGCACCAACCCAAACCCAAACCAATAGAACAATGAAACGCCAACCCGTCAGAATCACAAACGCGCAAATAGCAGAGGCCGTGGCCGATGTTGAGAACGCTTACCCCATCGAGCATATCGTCAGAGCCTATGTGCTTCTCTCGGAGAACGCTGGGCGCGCTTGCGAGTTCGGCAACTTGGAAAGGGGAGGCTCTTGTAAGACAAACCGCATAACCTACGAGCGATGTGGTCGCGTTCTCCTCTTACTTGGAAAGATAAGCGAACGAGAGTTCGACGAACTTTTCGCTGGTGATACGCAGAATATGAACTGAACAAACCGCCGAAAGGCAAAACCCAACCCAAACGAAACTCATGAAATACAACAGCCCTGAAGAACTAGACATCGCAATCGAAGAAGAAGTCGAGAGACTGTCCTACGCGATTGGATGCGACAACGACTTCCATACAGTCGTCAAGCACCTGGTCAAAGCCAAGCGAGGAGAGAAGCCCTGCCAGTTAGCCCCAGGCCCACTAGACTTAGCCATCTTTGAAGCCTTTGAAGAACTACGGGATGAGCTCGAAGGCATGGAAATGAGCCGGTGCGATACCGCCGCCGCAATCGACGACGGGTACTACACCTCCAGAGAGGACTGAAATCATGAACCCAAACGAAGCCACCAACCCAAACGAAACAATGACCCTAGAAAACCAAAACGAAACACCTGAATGCCGAATCTGCCAAGGAGAGACCGTGTACAGAGGCACCCTATGTTCCTCTCTCATCTACCGTTGCCGCCATTGTGGAATCGAAACCTTCAAAAGGCTTGAGATGCCGAATGAAGAACCAGAATGCCCACAATGCGATGGCGCAGACAATCAGCCAGACCCCGAAGGAAACTACGAGTTGGAATGCGGGGCGTGTGGCTGGAAATTCAACAACCCAAACGAAACAATGACCCAAGAAAACGAAACCCAAAATCCCACTCGCATGGCAATCGTCACCAAAGACGGAATTACTCTGAAGGAAGTCCAGCAGTATCTCCCAAGCAACTACGGTGCGTTCCGTAGGCCAGAAGGAAGGATACAGATAACTGGACGCGACGATAAAGGCTGGACGATGGACGGCTATGTTCTCCCAAGACTGGCATCGGGACTCATTCCAGCGAGAGAGTTTACTAGCATGGAGGATGAAGCCAACAAACAAGAAGCCGAACAAGAGAGAATCGGAAATCTCTTTGCTGAATGCGTTGACGACCTGTACAAATGCAAGGAAGCACTAGAGCTCCTCGATGAAAAGTTTGAACAAATTCGTTGCCAGGAGGAGAGCATGGCACAAGAGATTAAACGAGCCAAGGAGATTGACTGTTGCCCTGAATGCCGAATCTGCCAAGGAGAGACCGTGTACACCGGCACCCTAGGCTCCTCCCTCTTCTACTGTTGCCGCCATTGTGGAATCGAAACCTTCAAAACAACCCCGGAGAAAAACTAATGCGTTGGAATCTCAATGACGGCGGCAAGCCTGACTCTGTGTTAGGGAAAGGGGACTGTGTGGTGCGAGCAATCGCCATCGCCGGAAACCTCCCCTACAAAGATGTGGCAGATGCCCTACGCCCACGATGTAAGACCTTCAACGACAAAGGCTACAAACGCGCATCGAAGTCTGGAGTTACCATAGGTATCGACAAGGCTGTGTATCACGAGTGGCTTCTTGCTAATGGATGGACTTGGACTCCGACCATGTTTATTGGGCAAGGGTGCAAGGTTCACCTGCGGAAGAACGAACTTCCCTCGGGTCGGCTCATTGCCAGCCTCTCCAAGCACCTGTGCGCTGTCGTGGATGGAGTCATCCAAGACACCTATGACCCTAGCCGTGAGGAAACTCGTTGCGTCTATGGTTATTACCAACCCCCAACCCAAAACTAAAATCATGACCCGAGACAAACTGAACAAACTCATCTGCGACATGCTCACAGAACCTACTGGAATAGCCCTGTGCGACTCCGGCGGCTCAAGGGGGCGTATGTGGCAAAGGAATCAGGGCTTGACCGTGGAAGCCCTGGAAGACCGCGATGAAGCTACCCTGGAAATCTCACACTCGGAGAAGTTCGGCTGGGACTTTGAAGTCACAATCGACCTTTACCACTTCCTGAAGGAAAGGCTATGGCTGGACGACTTCTGCGAGGAGTTCAACGAGCTACCCGTGGAAGACTGGGAAGGCGGGTACGGGCTTTCAATGGCTGGACAAGCGTGGCTGGATGCACGAGACTTCGAGCTACTGGAGAGCCACAATACTTACAACTGGGAATCTAACCTTTCCCAGGTCATCCAATTCACGGAAGTCAAGAACTTGGAAACTGACGAGGAGTACATCCTTTTGCAGGTACACGGGGGAGCCGATGTGCGGGGAGGATACACCGATGCAAAGCTGTTCCTAAAGGACTGCGAATACTTTCCATACGAGGCTTGTAGTTTCGGCGTATTCAAAAGCGTACCCGGAATGCCTGAGACCCCACCTCCTGGAATACCTGGACTTCCTGAACCCTACTCAGGGGAATGGTTGAACCTTTCCTATTCGGGGGAGTGGATTAATACTGAGGGCAGTTCCGCCGATGATGAGGACTTTGCCGAGTTCGGTGAAGCCGCTCTAACTGAAGGCACATCCGTCACAATAGCTGGAGACTTGCACGAGTCCTAAACCCTTTAAGGTAAACGACATAAAGTTTCTCTTGCAATTGGCTACCGCTGACATAAACTTAATACACCAGGGGGGCGCAAGTCCCCCACCAACCAAATCTAAAATCATGACTTTCTACAACCCACAAAACTGGAACAAAATAATCTTGAGTGAAATCGAATCCGAAGAAGCCCTTGCTTCACTAGGAACCCTGGTAACGAAACTCGGACGAATCAAAATCACCACCGAGGAGAAAAACGAAATCATAGAAACAGCAACCTTACTACGCGACCTGATTCAGGAAAACTTCGACGAGATGGAGGAATGGAACAGGTTGGAGCAGACAACCAACAACGGAGAATCAAAATGACAAAACCCAGAACACCAACCCAAATGGAAACGCACATTGCACAAATGGAAACGCACATTGCATGCAGAAATGCATCCCTAGCGAAGGAAATCAACATCCTATATCGAGTAATCGACGCGATACAAGAAGTCGGATACGACCCTCGCCCCTTCGACTCGAAGCTGAGTCGGGCAAAGAGCGACCTCGTAAGTTACACCTTCCTGGAGGAACAGATTGAAGGGCTCATAAAATGCCTAGCAGAAAAAGGAATCAGAATCTAAACCCAAAACCCAAACTAAAATCATGAAACGCTACGAAACAATGAACACCGAAATCAGAACCCGGAAACTTACTGAAAGAAAGACTGGACAGCGAGGCACCATCAGATTATACGACCTCTACACCGGAGGGGAATACGCAGGAACCTACACCAACCTCAAAGACGCGCTCGAAGCTCAAGCAGACCGTGAGAGTGCCCTGAGAATCATGGCTGGACTTCGCCACAAGGATTTCACACGACCCAAATTTGAATCGGAACTAAACCCTAAACCCAAACTAAAATCATGAAACGCCCAAGAACGCTAAAAGAAATCAAGAATCATCCTGCGGTTGAGTCAATCGAGAAGGAATATGAGGGAGCAAACTGGGATTGGGCTTGCTGGCTAAAGGATGGGTATTTGTTCTCAACGGACGCTTCATGTACTTTCGCACAAACCTTGCGGGAAATCTCAGAAGCCCTCGAAGAGATTGAGGCGAGGCCATACTCCTAACACCCACCCCCAACCAAAACTAAACCAATGAACAACGAAGACAACACTTACGATGACCTTAAAAAAGCACTTTTGCTGGGCATCTTCTTTCTAGCCCTATGCCTTGCATAGTACCCAAACACGGAGAAAAACAATGAAACTTAAAACAACACCTTGGCACCTTGAGTGCCACAACTGCCACGGAGAAGGTTCCATAGAATGGACTGCCACTTCATGGAATGGAAATCAGTCATCGTCGCGAGGTCATAGCGAGACTTGCGAATACTGCAACGGAGAAGGCTCTTACGAAATCCCTGGCTGGGTTTCAGAGAAGGACATTTCCGAGTGCTGTCCCACCTATTTCAGGAAGGAGGACATAGAGGACTTCCTTGACCCTGAAGCGTTAGCTCAATTCAAAGGTCGAGCGATGAGCAAATTTCTTGAATTCCCTGAAGAACTGTTGGAATCAGCCGTTTCCCGTAGCAACTGGTCGCACGAGGCATCCCTGCGCTTGGCGAGGAAACTTCTTGATGAACACTTCCACGGAAGCGGCGAGATTCTGAAGGATGTGATGAGGCACGAAGGATTAGTCCTAGAACTTTGCGTGGCACTCATCGAAGAGAACAAGGCTCGGATATTGACCGAGGAGGACGACGATGAGTAAACCCGTAGACAGACAAGACCTACTAGAAATTTGTCGATGCGTCCTGGCGGATGCCGATATCTTCACCGAGTTATGCGAAATCATGGACATAAAGGACGAGGAGATGCTTAGCATTTACGAGCGTGTAATCCTAGAAACAGAAGGAGAACCATTAGATTGGGATGAGTGCCAGGCTACTGCCGATGACATCTTGAACAGGTTACGAACTTTCGGGCGTTGGCTTGAGGAGGACGAGCGATGAATGACAAGGAATACAATGGGTGGTCGAATTGGCACACCTGGAATACCGTCAACTGGCTTTCAGGTTCGAGTCAGGCTATCTCTAACGAAGCCTTCAGGATTGCACCAGCGCAGAGACAATCGGAGTTCACAGAATGGTCAATTAACCGACTCACCTTCATGTGTCCCGATGAGGGCATCGACTTTGACAAGGTTAACTGGAGGGAAGTTCACCAGGCATTCCAGGAGGGAGAGCAATGAGTTGGCTAACATTTAGTCTTGCAATAGGGTTCCTCGGTGGACTTCTGTTTGCTTACCCCTTGCTTGGGGTACTGGTCATTCTAATTCTCATAGGAGTCATTCGGGAGTGCGGCAATGAACCTGAATAAGTACCTAAACGAGCTTGTTGAGGCAGGATGTACACCCGAATACATCGGGAAGATGCGTGCCTGTGTAACAAAGTACAGCGGTGGAGGTCAGGAAGCCTTGAGCCTATTAGGGGACAGGGTTTCCCAGGCTACTGTCGATGACATCTTGAACAGGTTACGAACTTTCGGGCGTTGGCTTGAAAGGGAGGGACTTGAAAACCCACACAAAGAGCTCAAAAGAGTCCGTGCCTCAAAGGGTGGGCGTGACCGTGCAGTCTTTACTGCTAGCGAGGTTCGACGCTTGACGAGGTCAGAGGCTGTCTCAGAGCGACGACGGGTGTTGTGGGGTGTGCTGGCATGGACTGGCTTACGCCCTGTTGAAGCATCCAGGGTTCGTCCTGAGCATATCGTCAGGGTTGGTGAGCGGTGGGAACTTCGGTTGCCAGCGGAATGCCAAAAGAGTAGGCGACCTGATGTCATTGAACTTGACAACGAGGAAGCTGAAGGGCTGAAAAAGTTTGCGCCCTTGGTGACAATTTGTGTCTCTAAACTTGGGCGTTGGCTTGAGTCTGACATGAGAGCATCAGGGGTTCCAGTCACACAGGGTGGCGTGAAGAAAACGCCTTACGACCTTCGCTCATTCTTTGTTGCCGAATTGTTTCGTCAGGGCTTAGACCCTCAGACAGTTCGGGCGTTAGCTCGGCACTCTAGAGTCGAGACAACACTAATTCATTACACGAGGTTCAGGTCTAGCGAGGCCGGAGCCGCAAGAAAAAGAGCGAAAGCTCAATCACTAAAAACGGAGAAATAACAATGGCACAATCCACAGGATGTATATTTTGCGATGCCACAGGCAGAAAAACTGACCATCACATCATCGTGAAAGACAAATACCCAGTAACGAAAGGACATCTGCTTGTTGTTCCTAAACGCCACTTGCTTCATGTTTCACAGTATGAGGTTCAAGAGTGGGCTGACTTACAAAGTGCTATTAGAGAAGCAAAACAACTGTGTTCTCTGTCCAGCGTCGCTACTGATTTTAACATTGGAGTAAATGAGGGAACACACGCAGGGCAAACAATCAGTCATTTGCATTGGCATATTATTCCACGAACAGAAGATGATGGTGGAAAGCCTTGCGGTGTTAGGAATGTTTTCCCTGACGAAGCAGACTATCGCAAAGAAGCACTAAACAATACTGAGGAGGTGGAGCGATGAACAAAACTTACGGCGAGTGGACTGTCTTGAAAGAGGCAGAGCCTGTCCCTTGTCCAACAGGACGACGGCGGCGAGCCTTCGTGTGCAAGTGTTCATGCGGCAAAGAGGTTCTTGTTTTGAGGCAAAACCTTGTGGCAAGGATGAGCCTCGGATGTCGTGACTGCCGACGAGGGGGACGACCCAAGAAGAAGAAACAGTAACTATTTAAAGGGCTGGGCTTAAGGGTTCTTTTTCTTTAATGCCCTGACAACATCTTTCTTTCTGCCTCTTGGCTTCTTCTCAGCAGGGGGCATTGAACCTACCGCTCTCAACGCTCGGTTCCTAGCTCTCGTAGCCCTGTATTTGTGGGACTTCTTCCCCTTCTTAATCCCGAGCTCAAGGTGGGGCCAAATAACTTCTCTGAGTTGGCGTATCACCCTGGCGTTACGGTTTATTGCCGATTGTCTTTTGTACTTTTTCTTTCCCCAACAGGCACGACTCGGGCGAAGCCTGACACACTCAAGCATCCAATGTGCATGACCCGCAACAATCCCTTCGTGTGACTTAGCCACTTCACGGCGTGGGTGGGCAGGGTCGCACTCGACCCAACAAGTCCAGGATGTCATTCGGTGGACGAACGACGACGCAAAGTCAACAGTTCTTGTTGTCCCCAAGAAAACCAGTTGAGCCTGTGTCACATAATCGTCAGGCCCATCCATCGCTTCGTGCAACAGACTTCTGGCGCACACTTGGAATGCCTCGATTGCCCAGTCTCTGGAGTCACGGTAGTCAATGTCTTGTGAAGACCATTGGGTGACAAGCTCATTCCAGGGGTAGACATCGTGGCAACGCAACACTTTGTTTGACCAGGCACTCCCATAAACAACGGCTCTGTGTTGGCACGGACGACACCGCTTCTCAGACTTGCGAGCGTATCTCCCACAGCCCTCGACGCACTCATCTCCTTTGGTTATTGCCACAGCCAGCCATAATAACCTAGTCGCCAGAGATTATGGTGTAACATTTTGCAAAGGCCAGTCCCCATTCTGGGCCGTGGTCTTCTTCTGATGTTTCCCAGCTTATGCAATGTGCGTATTCGTGCAAGAGGGTGTCCTTTGCGTGGACAGAGTCAATACCCTTACAAATTGTAATAAGGAAATACCGCTCATTGGTTTTCTCCTTAAGGTCAACACAGCCGAACGCATCCTTCATAAAAGCAACGCGCAACTTAACCTCAGTCGGAATTGGAATTTCCCACTTGAGGATTTCCAGCACAGAGAGCAACTCCTTCCTTAGTTTTGGCGTGGTGGTCGGGGCTAGAGTTTCCTCGGGTTCACCCATACATTCCCACTCCTTTTGAAACGACTCCCGAAACAGTTCGCCATAAAGTTCTCAAGCTCTTCGGCTTGGCGTGCTTCCACCATTGACTTGACGGCTCTCTCGGTTTCGCTATGTAGAAACTTAGGGGCCAACTCGGCAACTCCCTGGGACAATGCGTCTAGACGGTCATCGTGTTCAATGCCACCGTTCTTCTCGCCACGCTTTAGCATAGCGGCCTGAACCTGGAGTAGCCTTGCTCTTGCTCTTTGATTGTCTTTTGTTTTAATGCTTGCTCGGTACTCGGACTCGATTACGCGCCGAGAGATAATCAACTGCCCTGTTCTTAAGACTGGTTCAAGTGTACCAGCGATACGCTCGACCTTGTTTTTCGTTGCCCTGACTTCGGTCATTTGGCAAGGGTAGACAGAGTGAAGAGTCTGTTGAAAGAGCAGGGGCCACGCTTGCATATTGTTTTCAACAATAATTTCTCGCACCTTCCACCGCTCTGCAATCTTTGCTAGCCGCTCAAGCGTTTGCTTGCTCGACCCGTCTACAAACCCACCAACATCTAAAATATAAATTCCACCAGGGACAGCACCCAACACAACATATGCCGTTTCGTCAGCACCACTTGAGCCAGCAGGGTCAATCGACATTATCAGGTGTCCGTAAGGCAACATTTCCTTTTGGTCAACAAATGCTGGAGCATACCAGGCATCACCTGGGAGGCCGTAGCATGGAAGGTCTTCAATCTTATTCTCAGAAGCACGACCAGCGATTATCTTTTGAGGCGCACCAAATGGGTTCACCCCGTCCCAAACGATGAAGTCCTCGAGGGCCAATGGATGAGACAGCCTGTCCGATACTTTTGTGGACAACATCATCTGAATCTGCCATTGCAACTGACCCATTCCGACCTCCATCTGAGTAAGATGTGCGTCCTCAAAACGCTCCGGGTCGGTGGGTTCTCCTGGTGTACCCCCAATAGCCATTTCTAAGACCCCTGGCGAGAGTTTGCCGTCATACTCGTCTATTTCCTCGGGAACCCTGGCGGGGATGTACAGGGCTTCGTAGCCCCTCTCAGCGGCCATTGTCAAATAGACCGAGTTTAAGGACTGGAATGTACCAAGGCACACAATCCGAGATTGTTTACCAGGAGTGAGCATTGCCTCCACATCCATAACATTTCGGAGTAGTGTTTCTCGCTGTAGCTGTGAGCCAGAGTTGTTGGCCTGTTCGGCATCGTCCAATATAGCTAGTGTGCAACGACGACCCTGAATGCTCGAGCCAACTGACACCGCCGCAAAGCTAGCTGAGTGCTGGAGGCGTGCTGGTCCGACATCCCAGGATAACTTAGAATCACGCTGGTCAGAAGACGGGCGCAGGTGGTGCAAAAAAGGCAACTTAGGGTTATCCAAAAGCTTCCTGGCCCACAAGCTAAAGTCAACGGAACGGGCACTCGAGCCCGACATAACAAGAACCTGCTCGTCCCAGTTATGAAACAACCGCCACACAGCGTAGCACGCAGAGATGTAGGACTTCCCTACACCCCGAAAGGCCGCGATGAAACCCCTCTTTGGGCCATGCTGGAGAAAGTTTGCAATCTCGCGCTGTCTAGCCGTCAACGGGGGAAGGTCAATCGCCTTCCAAACAGCATCAGCAAAATCCTCAAAGTCCTCGAACGCCTTCCGTAAGGCAAGGATTTCTGGGGGTACCTTATGAGCCACGGTGCCCTTCGTAACGCCGGCGAAGCTCTATAAAAGGTATCGCAAGTGCACCAAAGATTGCCGTCCACAAAGAGGTTATCGGTTTCCGAATGGATGGAAAAACAAGAACCAAGATAACGCTCAACCATCCGAAGCGCATCAGGTTACTGGGCTTTACCCAGCCGGCAACACCCTCAGCTACCGCCGGAGATACTTCCGTAACAGAACCGCCGCCACCACCCAACATCCCTGGCAACATACTGCAACTACAGGTCAGAACAAGAATCATGACCAAAACTAAAAACAAAATCTCTGCCGCCGCCAATCGCCAAGCAGGGATGCGTGAGAACCTATTCAACCTCATAATTATCTGGTGCCCTCCAACACCGTAATCCTGGTTTCGTGTTCCTGCACAATGCCATGAAGACCCTCAATCTTTCCGAGAGCCTGGACAGCTATGTAAAGAGCCAGTGCAAGAAATGCACTCGTTACCGAAAGTAAGGCGCGTTCCATTAGGTGCAACCTTTGTGTGTTATCTGTTTTCATCGGGTCAATCTTATTAACTGTTCTTCTGTCGCACCCCTACGGAGTGCGTCCTCGTTATACTTGACGGCGTTCGTGTCCCTAATAAGGTCACCGAACTCGCGCAAAGTTTGTTGTTTGGCTTTCGCCCTAAATTTGCTCAAAACGCTCCTCATTAAAGAAACCCTTGGGCTCTCAAGTTCACCAGCACCCGCAACAGGAAGACGCTGATAACTGCGAGAACGGACTAGACTGTCCAGTGCTTGCTTAAGTGTTCGACCACGCAACTTGACCTTCCCGTGTAACTCGAGCCAGCGGTCATAAGCAGTCTGCTCACTCTCACCCTTCGTGTAATCAGTCCAGTCAATCCCGCTTGAATCCCTCTTCCGTGGTGGGCCAAAACCCGCTCCGATGCGAACCATCTCTTGAGTCAGCCTACTATTAACGCTCTCGTAATAACGAAGTGGCGACATAAAGTCAGGGCCAACACCAGTATCCCTCTTCACAGGGTCACCAAAAACATTTCGCTTCACAGGTAACTTCGAGGGGTCTGACATAAAGAACCTTGACCTGAAAGCATCAGCCGAACTTCGTAACTCATGGAATACCATGTCACCTTTCAGTGACGGGTTAACAGCCTGGTTCACAAAGTTAGACATTGGAGCGAGACTCGATGCCCACTGGTTCTTGATGTACTGAAACTCTTGTCCAGGGTTATTGAACATCCGTGCCATGTTTAGTGCGCCCGAAAGGTATGTCTTAGACGCTAAGTTGTTTACCATGCCAACCATCACAGCCTTACCCCATTCAGGCTCCTTGTTCAGTAACTTTGAAACCGTACTCTCTTGCACCATGTCCGCAACAAGACCAAAGAAAATCGCCGCTGGGTCAAGCCTTCGGTAACCGATGTACCCATCCGAGGTGCGGTAAGAGTATGGTTTCCACCCCGTGCTCTCCCAAATCTTGCGTTCGTCTGGGTCCGTCGGACCAGCACCAGTCAACATTGGAAGTCCATTCTCGTCCTTCTGCATTGCAAGGAACGTCGCAGTACCAAACAGAGTTGCGCCCGTCGCGGCGCGTCCAATCAGGTCAGCCCTACCCTTTGGAGTACTCCCCCTCCGCATCTCTGCATCCAGAAGTAGCCGAGCAGAATCAGACACAACACCTATCGAACGGTCCATAAAGAACTTCAAGATGTTAGTCGGCGTGCGAACAAATGGCGTGATGAATCTTAAAGCCGGAACAGCAGACACCATGCTGGCCCAACGAGCACTGACGTTTGTTACCGTCCCTCGTACCGAGCCACCGAGAAACATTTGGGTCAAACCCTGCTCTCCAGCACTCGTGTTTATGTCTTCCGTGTATGTTCCTTCTTTCGCCTGGAGCCGGCCCTCAACCGCCGCCTTGTGTACGTCGGAATCCCACAAATCACTGACCCTTCTAGAAATGAACTCGCTGGCCTCGTCACCCGAAAGACCCTTCCCCTTGGCTTCCGCTTCTGCACGGGAACGAAGAGTTTCCTTCTCGTAAAAACGCCCGTCCTCGCCAACAGCCAAACGCATCTTCTCAATAAAGCTAGCTCGCTCATCAGGGTCAACGAAACGCTCTACGGCAATGTCATGAATCTTGCGCCGCAAGTGAGCCTGGTAATTTAACTGCTTAAAGAACTCGTCACCGCCCATCAGGAATCGGGACGGCAGGTTCAAAAAAGAGCCCAACCAGTTCAGCATAATTCCTTGAAGAGAATCCTCGCGCAGACCCTGGCCCCTAGCACTGATTGAACGAGTAGACTTTCTAGACTCGTGAAGACTCGTGCCACCCTCGGGTATCAAGATGGACTTGTCACCCCTTATCGCGTGGGCGGCAAGATTGCAAGAGTCACGGAACGACTCAGCCATGTAACTCAGCTCAGAAATCTCACGCTTCGCCTGTCCTCGCTTGCCCTGCATTGCATAACCAAATGCCAATTCAAGTGGCTTGGCAACTGTACGCATGAAGCCGCCTGTCAAGTTTACCGCCTGTGTAATCGGCCCTGAGAGAATGCTGTTTATCCAATACTCGGCTAGCGCGTGAGAGCGGTTCTTCGGATTGAAGGGCAATGTGCGTGCGGGATTCATCTCCCTAGAAACCAGGTCTTGCTCTAACATCCTGATAACCTTCTCGCGCCCACCATTTGCCTCGATTAAAGACTCTGGTTCTACGCGGCTAGCCGGAATTGGTGGAACCTTAGAGCCGTCGTAGCGAACCCGTTGAGCCCCAAGTGCTTGAGCAATCGCCGCCTGTCTTAACCTCACGGCCTCAGAAGCATTGTAGATGACCGCACGCCCCCTCAAAATCTCAGCAAGCTCCGCGTCAGAACCAACCCACTGAGTATTCTCGTCGAACCCAGCTCTAAGCTTGGTCACATATTGCTCACCAATTCCGGCAAGATAGTTTCGCATGGCACCAAGTTGGGAAGCGTAGTATTGTACGTCCTCTGTTTTTTCGAGGAACTTTGCAATGAACTCGTCCGGCGTAGTTTCACCATGAGTCCCATAAAGCTCATCCGCCGCCTCAATGCCAGCCGAGTGAGCCTCCTCAAGACTCTGAGTCGGTACGTCAACCTCTGCTTGACGTAAAGCGGCTTCTATCCCACGAGCTACGTCGCTACTGGTGTGCACCCTGTCAATGTTCACGGGCTCAAAGCCCGCATCCGGGTCCTTGCGGAGAGGGTCTTGCCCTTCCTGGTAGAACACCTCTTGTCCACCCTCCTCGCTATCCGCAATGCGTTTGGCCTCAACAGCGTCAACATCCGTTTTAGCATCATCAAGCAACTCGTCATAGTCGTCCACCCTGTTACGGACCTCGCCCTGTTCGTATAAACTTCTGCGCTTATTGTCTATGTGGAACGAAACAACGTCTGGCTCGAGTGCCCGTATATTGTCGGGCATCCCTTCAGGGGCAAGGGCGGGGTCAAAGTCCAACCTGGCTGAAACAGTCGCACCGTGTGCGGAATAAATGTCCATAAGGAACGTGTCGTAACAGTCGCCACGTCGTCCACCCTCTTCAATGCACACCCTCAAGAGAGAATGGCCCACACCCACAGGGGCCGTCGGAAGCTTCCAAAGGCCAACAATCTCGTCGCCGCGCAGGGCGATGCCGGCACCCCCTTCCTCCGAGACAAAGATGCGGTGACCTACAAGCTCGTCGGGTGACAAGTTACTCACCTGCCAGTTATATGGGTGCTTGTTAGCTAGGCCATCGGAAAAAAGCTCTCGGGCTTTTGCCGAAGATGGGTCAAGTTCAACAACAGTCTTGGCCTTAATGCCAGCCCTTTTGAAGAGCGTGGCCGTTGCCGCTTCTGGAACATATGTCTGCTTAACACCTACTGCCAGTATTCGCTTAGAGAGTCGTAGACTTTTTTTTGTTCTGGAGAAAGCTTGTCCCATCTCCTGAGCAATCGAAAAACGAGCCCGTCGTACGGCGGTTCCTGATTTCCATCGGTTGTATTCTCGCTTGAGACGGGCGAGGTCGTCTTTGCTAAGTTTCCTAACAACTGGTTCAGACTTTCCCCCTGTTCGCTCGAGGATACGTCCGCTTCTGAGTGCGGCGAGTAATTCGATTCCTTCTTTGTAGATTCTGTCATCTTCGCTCCAGGGCAAGTTTTTATTTGCCCGACTTTTTAGTGTGAAACCAGGGTCAAACCCTGGCGTTGTTTTGAATTCGGCCTTCACCGAGTCCCACTCCTTTCTTGTCATAACAACATGGCCGTGGGGAGTTTCCAGTAGCCTATGGTTGTCGCCAGGACGTGGGCCATAGACTATACCATAATCGTACGCATCTAGCTTGCCCTGGCGAATACCACCCTCGTACTTAGTACCCTCAAGGAAAGCCCTGAGTGTCTCGTGGCCCACATCGTCCTCGCCCGAAAGGACCCAAGTCTCCCAGTGGAGCCGGCCAAGAGAAGCCTCATCGGGTCGCCCTGCTTCTTTGTAAATATCTTTAACCCGTAAGTCAATCGAGCGATTCAACAAATCGTACACAGCCAAACCACTCCCGTCCATAGCAAGTGTGCGTAGGTTTTCCGCGCTATCAACATCCCAGAAATCGCGTAGTTGGATGCGGTCCAGAACGACGGTGTCGTGGTTCCCTGATGCTAGTCTTGCAAAGAAGAGCAACTTGTTGTTCAACCCTGGGGCCCCCTCTCCCTCCTTCTTCGGGAATTCGCGCCAGAAGTCTGTAATGACATCTTGAGAAGAGCGACCCTCGGTCTTCCACGACTCAAAAACCCTGCCGAGCTTATCGTCACCAGCTTTAGCAGAGTCGTTAATCATGGTCAAGAAGGTCCTGCCAAACGTATTGATGTTAGACTTTCCCGAAACCCCAACCTTCTCGCCACCTGCCGGAAGCAGTCTGTCAAAGTAATCAATGTACTCGTCCAAGTCGAACCTTCCACCAAGGGCATTGTCAATAAACCTACCAATGTGCGTAAAGGTGTCGAGGAACGCCGCTTCTTGGAAGTATGGGGAAATCCCTGTTGAAAGTGTTGACCAGTAAAGTAGTCGCGCAAGGTCAGCCGGCTCTTCGAGTGAGGCCCCAACTTCTTTCGTTAACGCAAGACCCGCATCTACCGAAGCCTTCTGTTGCGGAGTCAACGACCTTAACTTGCCAGCCATAGCCCCTGGTTTGAGGTCGCTGAGTAAACCTCTTGGAGCGATGGGTACCCTCTCTTCCCCGAAGAGTCTCACGTTCGCAGAGTACCACGAGTCCTTAGACTTCAGAGCATCAGGAACCTCCTCCCTAACCTGTTCAATTCGCGCAACAGTCTTTGGCATGTTGTCCTCGGAAAACGCGGCTTCACCTTGCCGCACTCGACCTTGACGATACCTCGATGCGTTTGGCCCTCGCTTGGGAATCGCTGTGAGTTTCTCGAACTCATCTCCAGTTCCGTACTTGCTTTCTTGGCCCAGGAAACCAATGCCGCCCGTGTCTTCTTTTGCTCTAGTCCTTCGACCCTTTACCTCTGGAAGGTCGCCTCTCTGAACGAGAGCGTTAAACACTTTCTCCATCTCAGGGGAAACGTCAACATCAATCGCGGAGCCTGTTATGTTAGTGTAAACACTACGCATCCATGACGCAAAGCGAGAAAACAACTCTTTAAGTTTCGAGGACGGAGCCTTGCCTGTGTGCAGGTACCTCTCAAATCCCTTGGCAAACTTTTCTTCTGCCGCCCTATCCCACGAATATCGGCCAGTGTTCTCGTCGAACCTCGCACCGGCCCAATCACCGGCAACCTTTATCATGTCATCACTAATCCCAGCACGCTCGTCAGGCTTAACCTCAAGGTCGAACAGGAACTTCCGCGCAACATGAGCAAGCTCGTGAACGCCTGAAGATGGGTTAGGGTTGTTAAGTGCGTTTATGTAAGCTTTCCCACCCTTAAATGCAACGTAGGCGCGTGGAGCTCCATCTGGAATTCCTGCGGCACCTGGCCTTTGGAACAATGGGTCTGCCTCGCCTACCTTTGCACGGGAAGCATCATCGAAGAGGTAGGTATCGACTTCTGTTTTATCTGCAATCCAGTCTTCCGCTTCTTTAAGAGTCTCATAAGTCGTGCCTCCACGAGAGTACCCTGCTTCATCCCGAACATGGTAACGGCCACTGTCTTGAGATTGCTCAATGCGGTAACCCGCCATCGTGGACTCTTTGGTGGGTGTCCCATGCGGTTTCCCTGCGGTCTTTTCAGCCCCCTCTTTTGTCGCATAAGTTCTGCTTGTCACACGCTTGTCGGCCTCAAACACAGCCCAAGACCCATCGTCTATTTGCCGAACTTCTGGCGCATGGAACCCCTTCTTCTTGGCGTAGACCTTTGCCGCCTTGGGAATACGGTGTGTGTACAAAGTGGTGGCACCAGGGTCAATCCCTTGGATGGCTTTTACTTCTGCATCAGAGACAAAACGAATCCCGTCATATCCTTCTTCTGCGGCCAACTTAAACATACGCTGGACAGCGTGTTCCGGCCATGACTTCATAAAGGGGTGACGTGGAGGTCGTACTCCGTATTGGTCTGCGCCGTCAATCCACGACCAAAGTATAGATTTCGCAGTGGATACCGAAGCGTAGTTCGCTCCTCCGGACTCGGTGGTCAGCGAGTCTGGGAAATTCGTGGCATCAGCACCCTTTAACGGAGTGCCGTCTTTGTCAACGATGCGCCAGCCACTGCCGGCGGCACTTTTTGTTTGAACAGCCTTTAAGTCTCCTTCCTTATATGTCTTACCTTCCCATTGAAATTCTCCCTCATACCCTAATTCCCGCCCCTTTGCACTCCAATCACTCTGAATCTCAAAGACCTGGAGAATCTTTTTGCCTCCTCGGCCCGTCTCGTCACCAAAGCGAGCATGAAGTACAGTGTTGTAATCGAAGTGCTGACCATAATCCATTCCGGCCTCTGCGTTTTCAAAATTAACGACTAGTTCACGGTAGTTCTCGATATCATCAGGGACGTATTGGCCGAACTTTGTTATCCTGTCTGGTGAAAGCTCAGGCTTGGTCACACCAAGGTCATCTAGGACTATCTGCGCCCAGTTGTCATCATCGAGCAGTTCTTGAAACCCTCCATCGTGCAAAGCTTGCCACGAGGGGTAGTCATTGCTCAACGCCGTGTGAGCATCGACATTTTCCTGTGCGGCGAGTTCAAGGACATCAAGAACCTCATCAAGAGCATATTGATTGTAGCGTTGGTTGCGACGAAGACCTGCAATGTATTCGCTTCCTCCTGACGATACACGAATCTCCTCACTCAACATCACAGGCTCAAACGCCGCCTTAGCGTCACCCACAGTTGCATCTGGCAACTCATCAAGCATGGCCCCAAGACCTGTAAATTCCCATTCTAGTTCCTTCCCACCAACAGCATCCCTGACTTGAGCTAAAGACATATTGTCGTCAAACCTCTCAAGACCCTGCAAAGTCTTATGGTAGAACTTCTCGAACTTCTCGGAACCGCCTGGGGGAAGTTGGTACAGGGTGTAGTTTCCATCAGCAACCTTGTTTAACATCGACAAGTCCGCGTCGTGAACAATTCGTGAGCGGTCAAGCCCCATTGCGTCCATCATCGCGTCCGTTGAGAGAGCTACATCGTGGTCATAACCAAACTCTTCTCGCCACATAGCGGAGTGGGCTTGTCTAATCTTCTTGTCCTGGGTCATGTACTCGGGGTCGTTCTCAAGGTCCTTCGCAATGGCCTCGTCTGTTCGACCCTTTGCCTTGTCAAAACCGATTTTCCGCGTAACCTTTGCCGCCGCAATGAAGCCATCGAACGCGAGACCCATAATCCCACCCTCAAGAACATTCTTCATCCGACCTTCTAAGAAGGAGTCGTTCTCGTCCGTTGCGAGAAACTCAGTAAGTGGGTTCTGGAGCGCGGGGTATAGCTGAACCAAGTCTGAGAAGCGACCCTCGTCCCCGTTAAAAGCAACCATGTCCGCCATAGCGCCGCCAACAACATATCTTCCGATGTAATCACTTGCCTTTTTTGGTAGCTTCCCGCTCAGGCGCGTTGCCCTAGTTAATGCTGTAAACGCTTTGGAGCCTTTTGAGGCAAGTCCAAGTCCGGCAAACGGAACAACAAACTGAGTCATCCCTTCAACGAGAGCAGGAGCCCAGTGAGATGAATGACCAAGAAGTCTCTTGTCGTAATCCGGCAAAGCGTCAAAGGTCATCCAATCGGCCATGTTGTAGATACCTTGTACGGCACCCTCAGCACCACGCAATGGCGCCATGAGCAGTTGCTCGAATAAATTCTCTTCCTCTTCTCTGGCCCCTGGGCCGAAGTCTCGATTGTATGCGTTCTGGTCGAACTCAAATGTCATTGGTCTGTATTGGTTAAAGGTCTCATTAAGAGGTTCATTAAAAGGTATCCCTGCTTCTGTTCAAGCACTTCCCAGGGCGCCTTGGAATAACCTTTGGCCTCGGCTGTCAAGCGGGCTTGGATTTCGGGGTGTAGAACAGCTAGAATTTCTTGCCAGTCTTCCGGCTTCATTCCCTCAAACTCTTCCCACGAGCCAACCATAGGCCACACTGTCGGAAGGAAGAGCTTTTTTGGAATCCTTGCGGTTAAACCCACGGCGCCTACTTCGCCAGATTTTAGCTCCTCTATAGATAGACCCCCTCGACCACCGTCTCGACCACCACCAGCCATCCGATAGTATACGATATCAGCCTTCTGCCGTAGCTCTCCTGGAGTCACCATCCACGCCTCCTTACCCTCAGCCCTTTCTCTAAGCTTGTTTTCCTTCGTCTTCAGCAGACCCTCGAGAATCTTCATGTCTTCTCGTACGGGCCCGACTGTCTCCTGGAATTTCTTACTTTCCTCAAATCCTTCTACCCCTCTCGCAGTAGCGAAGAGTTCGTAGGCGGCGATTCCCTGTGCCCCTGTCGTC
>Ga0080013_1001097_pt1 | contig 36769 bp, 24 predicted proteins | sample ETNvirenome_6_85_FD_69236 | JGI IMG/M metagenome (GOLD analysis project Ga0080013, IMG submission 69236) | Marine viral communities from the Pacific Ocean - ETNP_6_85 (SPADES assembly) (version 2) | ecosystem: Environmental > Aquatic > Marine > Oceanic | place: Pacific Ocean | collected 2013-06-19
ATCAGTTTTCAAAATATTCAAATCAAATGATTCCCATCCTTCATTGTCTAATTCTTCTTTACTCATTTTTCCAGTATAATAAAGCCATTTCTTTCTTTTCAAAACATTCATATCTGATTGAAGTTTTCCTAATATCAACTTTTCATCTGTAAACAATATCAGATATTTGTTATGAAGTTGTGGTGTTTTCATGGACTCTATATCAAGTTCTGTTTCGTCCATTTTCATATCATTATTAACCATAAGCCTAATATCATTAAGATTCATCACGAATTCTCCTGTTGAACTATTGTGTATTATACAATAATTTAAAACAAAATCAAGAATTATTGTGCAGAAGTTAATCTATCAATATTATAGTACATATACGCAAATGTGACACTAGCAACAACAGGTTCATTATCCGTATTTGTTGAATTGAATTGAATACCACTTAATGTTATTGGAAACATATCAACTATATTCACTTGAAGTTTTGGCTTATAACTACTATTAGTTATTGCCAATCTTGCATTTGAATAATAATCTTGAAGTTGGCCGGTAGGTTTGTTTGGTATACTATAATTTAATGTGTTTTTTACATCAGTCATTATGGCAATTTGTTCCATCCATTCAAACACTTCAATCCAGTTTTTCATGTCTTCATCAACTATAAAATTAACAGTAAGATCTTCCCAATTATATCTCCCACCAATCCACTTAACTGTAGTTCCTAGGCTGGTATGTTGTTCTGCTGGTGTTAATGAAAGAGAAGGTAAATTTACAGATTGGCAATGATATGTGACTAATGGAAGTCTAGTTATTTCTAATTTAAAATAATTAGTAGCAAGATAATTATTGGTGTCTGGTTGTCTTGGATCAGTTACTCGCGTAACATCTGGAATTCCTGGGCCAGTATATCCCGCATTTGCACCAGTATATCCACGATTATATACCATAAATTCTCCTTATATTATGTATAAAAGAAAAGGGAGTCCTTTTGGGACTCCCTTATTCTCAAAACAGATTAGACTGTTTATTATGCAGTGTTACCATGTAGGTTGGTGATTGTGAATAGTCTGTAGTAGACATTCTTATCAGCAACTAAGTTACCACCACTCATGACATCTGTACCGTCATCGTGAGCGAATGGGTTAGCAACCATACCGTAACGAGTCTTAAACCCGATCTTGGGTTGGAAGGTATTCTCACCAACCGCACGCACCATCTGTAGTGGGACATACGGGCAGTAGAATATACCAGCATCATATGGATTACTACCACGATAACCAACACAAGCGAAGTTAATATCACTTGATCGTGCATCATTAGTCGTAGCACTGTATGGGTCAATATAAACTTTCATCTTACCATTTAATGTTCCAACGAATGTGTTGCCTGTGTCGTCAACATCAAGACTGGTGTTGACTGCGGGGGACAACTGTAGCCATCCACCCATTGCAAGAGCAGAAGCAACATCACTGGAACAAAGTACCCAGTTACCTTTACCTCTACGAGTTTGCTTGGCGATTACATTGGCTTCTCGTTCGAGTTGGAACATAAGTCCACGGAAGCGTTCTGCACTCCAACGACCGTCAGAGTCAACATTTAAGTCGTAAGTACCAGCAGTACTTAAATCTGCCTGCTGGGATCCACTCTTAGCAGTTACATAGATGCTTCGAACTACCTCACGGTTAATCTCAGTAAGAATTTCGCTACTAAGAATATTTGCAAGTTCAGTCTCTGCGTCAAGTCCGTGAACTGCTTTCAAGTCCTGTGCTAGTTCTGTACTATACTCAGCCTTGAGGGCTCGGGTTTTTGCTTCAACAGCGACTCGTTCGATACTGAATGCCATATCTCGGAATGCAGTACCATCACTAGAACCCATACCTTCAGCAGTTGCTGTGATTAATGCACGGAAGCTAGCAAGTGATGTAGCATTTACTGGGTCAACACCACCAGTAGAACTAAACGGTGCGCCAGTAGAAGTATTACCTTCACCAGAGAACTTAGCAAATGCTTCTTGGTATAGTGCTTCTGCACCAGTTTGAGTATCATATCGAGAACGCATTGCAAAGATGAGTCCTGTTGGCGCACTCATTGGTTGAACACCAACTAAATCATATGCAATTAAGTTTGGCATTGAACGACGAACAAGACTGATCAAGATTGGATCGTAACCTGCTAAATTGCCTGTCTGTGAGGCAGCAGCACTAACACTAAACCCACCACCCATTGAACTAGTTGGTGTTGATTCGTGAATATTTTGCTCTCTCATTGCCATTTCTTGGTTTTCTAATAGAGCAGCGGTTACTTTCTTTCTATAAGAATCTTCAATTTCAGGAAGATCTGGATGTTCTAAAACGGGTTGCCATTTTTCCGATAGAACATCATAGGGTGTCGTATTATTATCCATTTCTATATTTCTCCTTAAGGGTTAATTTAATCTGAATGATTTCTTTTTTATATATAATTTCTTATATTTTTAGAATGTTTTATTTGAATCTGTTGCGTGACGATGAATGGTTTTCATATATGAATCCATTACTGGGCTATTATTTATGGTTAAACTATCTTCAGAACCTTCTTCAGTAAGAAGATTATCGGATGATGTTAAATTATTATTGAAATAACTTTCTTTAATAATTTGAATCTTTTCTCGATATTGATCCTCGTTTTCAAATTCAACCCCCTCTGCCAAAGATGCATATCTTTCAACATCTGTATCTATTAATCCTTCTGCTTCTTCATAGAAGATTTCAGAACAACGATGAGAAAGTAATGATTGCCGTAATTCAATATTGTTTTCAATGAATTCGTTTAATTGATTTTTTAGTTCTTGGTTTTCTGTAACAACATCTTCAATAATATCATACTTTTCATCGGGGACATCAATGTAATTTTCATCGAATAGATTTTTTAAACCACTAATGAAATTCTCAGCAATATCGGCACGAATTCCGGTTTCAACCGACAATTCATTAGTTTCCATCCATTGCTCTACAACATAACCAAGATAATCATCCAATTTCTCAGCGAGTTCAGATGATACTTCTTGAATATGTTCTTCGAGAACATTTTCATACTTTTCAAGAATTATGGATTCTATTTCTGAAACTCGTTCATTAATTGCGGCTTCAAATATAGTAGCAGTTTTAACCATAAATTCTTCCGATAGATTTTCACCATCAAAAAGTGCATCTAAGGTTTGCTCTAATCGTTCTTGGGGTGTTCCGCTTGCAGGTGGTGTTTCAATTTTACCAGAAGCAGTCGATAATTTTGCAGCGATAGATGCTCGGTTTTTGGTTATTTTACCTTCAGTTCCTTTATCTGTATCAATCTTTGCATGTTTACCCTCTGCATCTTGATAAAGTTTAGGATCTTCTTCGGACTTTGTGTCTAGTGTTGGAGTCTCTGCTCCTGCTTCTAGTAAGTCGTTATAATTAAATTCTTCGTTACTCATAATAGATACTATCTCCTTGATTGGATTGTTTATGATTTTCTTTTACCATGTTTTGATATGGCTTTTTTTATTATTGATCCTGATATATCTTTAAGTTTTTCTTTAGATAAATTAATTAATTTATCTGATGCGTCTGTTTGTCGAATTTTTTCCTTAGCAAAATCAACAAGTTTTTTAGCCCAACTCTTAGAAGCCTCTTTTAAAAGTAAAGAATCCTCAAAAATTTCTTCTTCGTGTGATATAAGAGTTTCTTTTGTCATATATATTGCCTCATTTAATTATATATAAAATTAAAGTTTTGAGAGAAAATGACTAAATGCGTTTATTGCATCTTCTTCTAAATTTCTTGAAGGACTCTTTTCCATTACCTTTCGATATTGTTCAATTTCTTTTTCTTTTATGATACCATTTTCCCAAATCCACTCTTTACCTTCCATAATACCATCTACAAAAGCACCAGGAGCAGAAGGATCTGCAACAAGATCTACTGCTGAGAGCATAAAATCTTTTTGTACTTCATTGATACCACTAGCATTTTGTTTTAATGATCCCATACCTCTAGACGAAACACCCAACCTTGCTCCCTCACCAATTAAATTTTGTGCAATTTTACCCATCGGGGTATCCATAATTTTTGCTTTACCATGAACATCATTTCCTGCCATATTTAATTCCTTAATCATATGTGAAACACGATCAAGATTTACTGTTGGTCCTTGTGGATGATTTAATTCCCCCATTGCACGATTTTTTGAAACATATTCTGTACCATATCTCTTAACTTCATTTTCCATTATTCTTAAAGGATATATTCTACCATTTTTATTCTTTTGCTCTGCTTGCATAAAGACACCCTTAATATAATGGCTTTTCTTTCCTGTTTCTTCGTTCTTCTCAACAAGAAATTCTATATTTTCTGTCATTTCGGTAATTAATTTCATCAAGAATAATCCTCTTCTGCATCCTTGTCTTTGTCGTTACTATTCTTTTTCTTTCTTTTTAATGCAACCCCTACTTTTTCGCCATCTTCCTCCGAATCATCCTCTGGATCATCCTCTGGATCATCCTCTCCAGAGATTTCTTCTGCATCAGATTTCCAATTATTATCAATATAATTAAAAAATTTCTTCTTTTGATCATCATCTAAATCATCTGGATTATTAACACCAAACTTCTTTAATGCTAGTTGGAAAAACTTTTTATATTCTGCACCATCATTATCACCATCTTCGTCAATTTCATCCATATAATGATTATTATTACTATTATAAAGAGATGCAGCAGTAGATAATTTTAATTCATGAATTCTTTCATAAACTTTTTCATATAGGGCATAATTAGTCTGATCAACCGCATCTACCATATTACCAGAAAGTATATTTTCAATTATTTTTTCGGTTAGCATTTATTATGTTCCTTTATATCAACACTCTTATTTAGTATTACAAAAATTTACAATCTTATTGAAACTATCCTTGTTTTCGGAAAGCAATTCTCTCATTTTAATTTGATTATCTTTATTTAAATTATCGTGTATTTTTGTAATATTAATAGCCTCTTCTGGCAATATATGTATACTAGACGAATCTTTGAGAGTAAAATTTACCACAGAATCTGTTAAATGTGACAACATTAAAGCAGATATGATATCATTTTCTTCTTTAATAATACTTGCTTTTAAATCTTTTGCAATTGCTTGAATCATTTGCAGTGTATCTTTTCGGAGTATTTTTACAGAAACAACATTACCCCTCTGTGAAATATTAGGATTTTTTATTCCCATATTGGTCAATGCTGTTATAAAATCTTTCGTATTTTTCGTAGATTTAAATTTATATGATATAGAATATTCTTTGGCTTCTTCAACTTCTTCACAATCTTTACACTCACTATTACTACTACCAATAATATTTGCAGATATATTCAAATTTTTATCTATTATAGAAGAAGCAAGTCTTTCTTTCATTTCTGAAGAAAAAGAATCAGTAAATCCACTTTTATCTTTATTAATTATAGAGGCTATCATATTATCAATATTGCTCATCTTCTTCTCCTTCTTCTGGTTCTTCTGATTGTTGAGACATTTCTTTTTGAATATCAATATCTATTAATTTAATATCTTCTTCTGATTGTTGTAATATGTTTTTTCGTATCCAGTCAATAGAATAATATTTACCTATATATTCGTCTGCTTGGCTCAGCAATTCTAATCTATCTCTCATTATTTCTGATTGTTTTAATTCAGAGAAATGAGAATCTCTATTATATGTAAAATTAATATTTGGTTCTATTTTTTTCCAATCTTCTTCCGACATAATACCTTTTAGTACTACTTGTATTCGTAAAAGATTCATAAACATTAAAGAGAATTTCATTCTTAATTTATCAATAAATTTACTAAATTTAACCTCATCACGGGTAATTTCTGCACTTCTGCCCATATTGAATCCATTATCTGGTTCCATCCTAGAAACAGGAACATTTAATGCACGATAAACCTTTTTAAGAAGATATTCTACATCTTCCATTTCTCCAAGATTTTGTCCACCCTCAAGGGTGGTAATTTCAGTTCCTCTACCACCTTCTCTTCGAGGAAGCCAAAAATCTTCAAGCATATGAAGATGATCTCTACCATCAGTTACTTCGCCAGTAGTTGCATCATAAGTTACTTTATTACGATAACGGGTCATTATACTTTTAATGTATTGTTCTGCTTTTTGCTTTGGTAGATTACCAACATCAATATAAAATATTCTTCTTTCTGGAGCGCGAGATATTCTATAAATCACAACTGCATCTTCAATTTGACGAAGCATATTTAATGGTCGAATAGCCTTTTGTAAATAACCAACAACCCTTTTTGAATTTGAATCAATTATACCAGAATGGGTATAGCAAATAGAATCTACTGCAATTTTAATTCCTGAAGATGATGTTGGAGTTAGAGAACCCCTAGAAGTATCAGTATATACATAAAATTCTTCTATTTCTTTAATAAAAGGAACTCTGTTCGTTCCGATATGTTTTTGCTCTTTTTTAACTTTCTGAATTTTCTTAATATTTAAAGGATTAATTGCTCTTAATTCGATAATTCCTTTTTGGGGATTTTCTTTGTCTATCATAATATGGTAATATAATTTACTATCAACATACCATCTACGGTAAATATCATAAGCATAATTATGAAAATTAAGCAATTTTAAAATATTATCATACTCTGAATGTATTTTATTTTTAATATTATCAGATAAATTAACCCTCTCCAAATCTAATTTAATGGGCTTTTTATCAATGTCCATTACAATAGATTCGTTAGTTATATCTTCTATAGCCTGATCTACTTCTGGATATAGTGACATATTTCTAAATTGTTGAATGAGTTGATTTTCATCACGAACAGAACCAGTAAAATCCATTAGAGTTCCGAAAACTCCTCCTGATTCTAAAGTATATGTACCATCATAACTATCTGGTGGTACGAATGATTCTTGTTTAGATGGTTCTATTGCAGAATTGTATGGTTCTGTTGGTTTTTTTCTTCCTATCGAAAATCCAAAAATGTCTAATGGCATAATATAGTTCCTTATTGTTTAATAGGTTCGCTTATAGTTTTATCATTCTGGAATTTCCTTTTCATAGAAATATACCATTTTGTTGAAAATTATTTTATAGTACTCGCAGATTCAGGAGTGTCCCATGTACCAGAGTCTGTCAGGTAATCATAAGCAAGTGTTACTGTATATTCTGAAATTGTATCAGAACTTTCGTAAGATAATGCAACTTCACCAACAACAGTCGGCCAACACTTATGGAGTGTTACTGATCTTACTGCACGCCCTTGTAGTCCTAGTTGATGAACATTCCAATTTGTAAATAAATCGGCATGATTCATATCAATACCGGGCCCGGTTACCGGGGCGAGCCCGGCTGAAAAAGGAATTCCTGGTGTATTTGATTGGTGTTGGTTGAATATTTCATTCCACTGAAGAAATTTATCTCGAAAATTACTATTATTATCAAATCCATCCATAACAGTGAATGTCCATTCTTCATATGTTCTATCACCAGGCATTTTAACAACACGACCACGGAACGGAACTCTAAGAATTCCAACTGTAACCGCTGGCATAGAACCAGCCTTTACCACAATATTATTAATAGGAGCTGGATTCAGCCCGCCTATTTGTCCGGTAACAGCAAATCTGTTTGCACGACTTCCGCCATCAAAATTTGCCTTAAAAGCATCTACATTCATGTTTACCATAATGGGTTCCTTTTACTTTTTCTTCCTATACTATTTATAATAATTTTTGATAAATTTTTTAAATTATTCTAATTCGTCTGCTGTATTCTTATTAGTAAACCTAATTCTAATAAAGTTAATAGATTTTGTGGGTTTAATAAATATATCTGCAACGAATTGGTTTGCATCAACAACAGTTGCAGTATTATTACTTTCATCACAAACTACTCTAAAGTCATAAACGCCTCTTCTTGCTTTTATAGTATTAAGTAACGGCACAACCGAATTAACAAAGGACATTCTAGTTTCAAAGTCATTTAATTCAAACAGTTTGTCTCTTGCTGCTGCTCCAATAGTCTTTTTAAGATAAATGAACAACCTAGAAACATTAATGCGGCTTAATGTGCTACTATTTGTCGCAAGTGTCTTGTCTCCAAAAAGTACTGTCCCTTCGCCAGGGAAAGTAACAACAGGATTAATTTTATTATCATACATTGTATCCATTTCCGAATCGTTCGGATTCTCATGCATTCTAACTGTTCCAAGAATTTGCCCTCTCTTGAATCCTGCTGGCGACCACCAAGGATCATTTGTTTGATCTGTTCTTGCCATACATCCAGCAACATCTGCGGCAACCGATGTATATACCAAATCATCTAACGAATCTTCTCTAATACCTCTACTAATATCAAGATGCTTCTTGAATCCGTGAACAGCAACATTAAATTCGTCTGCATTTTGACTTCCACTCACAGTAGAAGCACTTACTGTACCATCAGAAGGACAAATTGCAATACAGTCCATTCTGGTAGAAGCAATAGATGATGCAAAGGATACTGGAGTTGTTCCGCCAGTTGCAGCAAACACCAAATCAAGGGGAACTTGCTTGTCTGTTAATGCATTTGCAGAACTTGTCATTGTTGATGTATTTTCAATTGTACCAGTAGCACCAACAACCAAAACACCACCATATTGTAGATAATTATGTGCTGACCACCATTCATTTTTCCAGTTACCAGTAGGGCCTAATGGCCATCTTGCGTATGTTCCGCCAGCAAAAGTATTTCCAGATTCAGCAGAACTACCTCCTACCGTATGCCAGAAAGGAAGTGCAGTATCTACTAAACTAACATGACTGTCGTTCACGGTAATTTGTCGTGCTGCATTTCCTTGACCTGCTCCTGGGAGTGTTTCTGTGCTGTTTAATCTCGAAACCCAATCATTTACCGAAGAAATGGTCATAATGCCTGTTTTATTTTCCGCAGTATTTCCTAATGATTGAATTAAACCATTATGCGAAATCATACCAGCCCTCGTAAGAGAACCGGATTCGGTGAATGGTATAACAAAACTTTGATCGTCAACTAATACTGTTACATTTGGTCTTGCCATTTTAATATTATTCCTTATCTATCTAAGTGATAACAATTATCATTTTTAACACATTTTTGTACTATACTTTGCATCTTTTAGAGGTGCTTGTTTTATTTATATATAAAATTACAATTTTCTGTTGCTATACAGGAAACCACCTATCTTCTCCATCCCATTCCCCGTCTTCTAAACTATCAGAAGCAAAACCAAATGGCATAAGATCATCTTCAATTTCCCTAATTTTTTCTTCATATATCTGTGTGCGAATATCACTATCTGTTAAAGACTTGAAATAATCTTGTCTAGTCATCCATGCAAATAGCACCAAGGACATCACCAAATCGTCTGTATGACCATCATCTGCTTCAAAAGAATTACCCTTTGCAACAAAAGTGATTAATTCGTTCACACAATCTACATCTTCTACTATAAGTTTATCTTCTTCAATTAAACTTTTTAGTATAGAGCAACCCAACTTCTTAACAGGTGTGGTGGTTCTTACACCCAACTGTGATTGTGATTTTCCTGAACCACCAAAACCACCATTTATAACCTGTCCCGCTCTTCCTTTATATATTGTCATCATAACATTTTCATATTCTAAATCTTTATATAAAACATCTGCTACTTGTCCGCCAATATCATTAATTTCTACTAAAACTTGTGCGTGATTATATTTTGTAGCAACTGCTCTAATAACTGTAGGATAAACCATAGGGGAAATTGTGTTATTTCTATACCGTGCAACAAGTTTATATGGCATATCTGTTGCATCTACTACCACAAATGCACTATAGTCCTTTCCTTGTCCCCGAGAGGTATCAACCGTTATAAAATAATCTCTATCCTCTTTAGGCTCTTCATATATCCATAACCCATCTGCATCTTTGGTTGCTGGGGTTGACCAATTCAATGCCCGTAGTTTTGCGGATGATATTAATGTGTTTTGACTGCCCATAAAATCGCAAATAAATTCTTGCTGGAACTGAGAGGCTGAAGTATTTGCAATAGTATCTTCTTTCCATTTTTCGTCACGCAACGGACCACCGGGATATTGGGGAACCTGATCCCACTGAACCTCTATAGGAATATAGTCATTTTTTCCGTCTTCTCCAGGCTTCTTTGTTGCACCTTTCCAATAATAATAGAACATGTTTAAACCGTTTGGTGTTGAAATCATAATAACTTTTGTGTTTTGTCCAGCACTAATAGTGGGATAAACCGAATTAAAGAATTCTTCTGCTATAGTTGTGGGGACATGGGCAAATTCATCAAGTAACAAAATATTATAACTTCCACCGCGAATAGCACTAGATGATGTGGAAGATGCAATAATTCTTGAATCATTTTCTAATTTAATACTACCTTTATTCCATTCAACAATTCCTTGCTGTAACCAGAGAGGCAAATATTCATATGTGAGTTGTAATCTACTTAATATATCTTTAGCAACAGATTGTTTATTAGCAAGAATAGCAACATTCATATTTTGATTGAATAATATATAATGTAAAAGATATGCAACCATTGTCGTCGATTTTCCGCTCTGCCGCGGCAGTTTTGCAATCACAAATCGGTTATTGTGAACAGTTTCAACCATATCTTCTTGAAAATCATAAAGTTTAAATGGAACAAGTCCTTCATCTAGTGAAACTACTTTAATATATTTCTCAATAAAATATACAGGATCTTTAGAACATTTCATATATTCCTTCACCTGCTCCTCAGTGAATTGAATATCAATACCAGCCTCTTTAAGATTGGTGTTTCCTAAATACCCTCCCTGTTTGTCAGTCATTTATAATATCCGTATCCATAATTGAATCGTCTGTAATTGCTTTTGTTCTACTTCGTTCTTGATTTATTAAATCTTGTAATTGACTAGTAGAACCAACATAAATGGATTGGTTGGTTGTATTGTGCTGATTAAGAATTATATCTTCTTTATCAATCTCTTTTACTTTCTTATGCAGTTCCATTAAATCTTTATTAACTTCAGAAACAGTTTTAATCATCTGAGCAGCAACTTCATACGCCCGAGGCGCATCCCCCTGAATTGCTACATTTAAAATACCTTCAATTGCATCTTCACCTTGTTTGATAAGTTCCTTCATGTTCTGACGAACCAACCAATAGTCCTTTTCGCTGTCGGTAGTCTCTACTTCTACTACTTTAGCATTAGGTGGATGAACTATTTCTTTAGTTCCATCTTTAAATTCTATATCTAGTGCTTTCGATAATTTTTCATCTACTGTTTTTTTATGTTTCATAATAGAACTCACCATAAATCTCATTACCAGCAGTATAACCTGCTCCTGTATATCCACCCGTAATACCAATTCTTAAATCATGTGCGCCAGTAACAGGAAAATTAAATTTGTCTGATTCACCGAATATATCAATTTCAGAAGTAAGAATAATTTTACCCGTTTTAATTGGCCCATAAACATAAGTCTTAGCAGAAAATTCAAACGATGAAGTTATATTTCTTCGAGTATCAAACTCTCCTTCATATTCTTCAATAGTTGAAACAGAATTAAGTACAATAGGAACATCCACCTTTTTATTAACATCATTCATGTTAAACGATACAACAAATTCTGGAGTAAAATATGGTAGAACCTGTTCTATAATTTGAAGATTATCATCTTGATTTCTAGTAAATACATACAATCCGAAATTTATTATATAAGGTACTTCGTTGTAACTATAAGAATAATTTGTACCGTCCGTACTTGTTACTTTTCTTTTTCTTAATTTGTTGGTCTTTCTTGAAGGATCATAAGCATATCCTGTTATATCAAACCCAATTCTAGGAAGAGTTATTTGAACTTTTGAAGTATTGGAAATACTACTACTCTCTGCAATTCTTCTAATAAATTTTTCCTTCGGACCATATGATAATGGCACACGGATAGTTTCTTTAGTAGTATCATCAGGATTTTTTCTAATAATTCTAATATCATTAAATAAAGAACCGAAACCAATTACTAATTTTCTAATTGCTTCGTTGTAGAACTGTGTAAACATTAATAACCCTCTTTATATCCTTGTTCAACCAGAATATTCCATTTTTCTGTATTAGGAACTGCCATCTTTCTTTTACCATTCTTATTTAGGTATTTGATACCCTTCTTTGCTTCTATAATTTTATTAACATGGATAGGATTTTTCATTGCATTATTTTGCTTCATTTTCTCAATCGTTTCGGGTGTGTGCTTTCTTCCATACATTCCGATTTTCTTTTCTGCTTGGAGTCGTTTGCTGTTTTCTCCAATCTTCTTGCAGGTTTCTGGTGTTCTTGGATTTTCTTTATAATGTTTCTTCATTGCAATTGAAGTGGATTCGGAAATCTTTTGTTTGGTTTCTTCGGACAGAGTTTTACCACAATTCCATTTACCAAAATCTGGATTTGCTTTGTTCTTTTTGCTAATCTTTTGACCGACTGTTAGTTTCTTTTTGGGATCTGTGGTCCAATGCCCATTTCTGTGGTTGGTAAGATTATAATATCGTTTTCCCAATTCCTCTTCGTTTATCATAGATAAAAATTTATATTCTTCATCAATTAAATCTATTCTTGTTGTATAAACTCGTTTGAGAATCTTTCTCTTAAAATCGTTCGGTCTTCTTTTATATGCTCGTTTCATCCAATCCGAACTGCAAATATAACCATCATCTTCTGTTCCCCAATGACATCCAATATAATATCGTTTATGTTTTATATCATACCAAATATAAACAAATCCATATTTTTCTTCCATTTTAAATCTCCTTATACTAATATGTATAAAAAGTGTTGTTTCTAGTACGATCCTTCTGAAAAAGGATCAACATCAGTAAAGTCAAAGATGTCATCTTGGTCACGAATCAATTCAATATCTTCATTATCACCAGCAGGCTTATTATCTTCTGGTTCTTGTGGAAGAATAAGAGTTGTAGTTGTCTGACTACTAAGTTCATATTCTGCACCAGATACTGCACCTTTAACGGTTTCAAGTGACGCATTTGAAAGAGTACCAACAATATTAGTAACAGTAAGTTTTGTCAGTGTAGAATCCCAATCAGTAACAACAGCAGTTGCTGTCGCATCTGCTAATGAAGCCGCAGTAGAACCCAAGACTTGGAAAACCGTTTCGCCCTCAAAATAATTTGTAACAGTAGATGCACTTATTCGTGTACCAAGAGACAATTCTATTGCAAATTTCTTTCTTTCTGTTTCTATCTTATCAATATCACTATACCCTGTATCAATATTCTCTTCACTATAAGTGAATACTTCACATGAAAGTTTATAAGTATATAATTTTCCTAATGAATAAAAGGGATTTTCGTGTTCGACAAAATTAATTTCAAACAAAGTATTACTAAGAGGAAAGAAAATTAAATCTCCTTCTTTTGGACGAATAGTATTTTCATAAGAACCAACAGATTCTTCAAATCGTTTTCGAGAAATAATCAATTCTATTCTATCTCGTATTTGAATACCAAATCGCCCCATAACATCACCCTCACCCTCAAATCCATCAACAGACTGAATATACATTTCCATTTCATATCCATCATCAAATTTAGAAGTACTATCTTCACCAAAAAGTTCATCTTTATTTAAAAGAGTTCTAGGAATATAAACCATGTCCTTACCCATTGTTTTTATAATTTCAATGGTAAGTTCTTCAACTATATCCTGTTCGCCAGTATATTCTTTAAAATGGGGATTGCGAGCCATACTTTTTCCTAATAAGATATTATCCAGTCATGAAATCAATAGGATCTTCATATGTTAATCTTAATTCCTCTTCAAGTTTTTCAAGTTCTTCTCTTGCTTCTGATACCATTTCTCCACCTCTAAGGGAAACTCCACCAGGCAACTGAACACCCTCAAATTTAGACATATTTGAGCCCCATTGTTTTTTAATTTGTGCTGTCACATATCTTTTTAACCAAATATCATTAAATACTTCTGAATATGTTCCAGAAGGTATTTCAACATATGCTTCAATTAGTAAATATTTGTTAACAACTATATCATTTTTCCAATCAGCATCTAGATTTAATTTATTTGTGACTCGATTGAATCTGATCATTTTTTCGGGTTGAAAGAAATCTTGAATCATACTAATATATCTTTTAGTAGAATCATATCTTGCCAAACCCATTGAAGAATTAAATCCTAGGCCGCGATTAATCCCAAAATAATCCATCAATGCCATTTGATAGCGTACATCAAACATGTTAATATTAGCGAATTCGCCAAATTGATGAACTTTAATAACACTCAACACATTCTTACCCGTAATAGCACCACCAGTTGCCCCAATAGGTTCGCCTATATTATTAATATCAATATATTTACGGTCTTTATCTGTTTGTGTTATTTTATAACTAAAAAGTTCTTTTTCAGAACCATCATTATGATATTCAGAATATAACTGTAAGGCTTCGTCTAATCTGTCTTCACATTGCTGTCTATCAACATTAATCTCTATAACAGGTGAACCCAATTTACGCAAAGAATAATCAATCAATTCATCTCTGGATGTTGGTTTTGGCATTAAAAACTCCTATACCTTTATAATATGTATAAAAGTATAGGAATAGAATTATCACACCACCTATTTTCAATTAGGATTTTTCGGAATTCTTTTCTTCACCAACAACTACCGGAACACCATTAATGTCCTTATAATCTATATTTTCAATATAATGTTTTCTGGTTACTGGTTCTTCTGCTTCATCAGATGTACTAACAACATAATTAGTAAATCCTGGCATTTGAATAGGACATGCAACTTTTGGATAATCTAATTTGCTATATTCGTCAGATTCAGCCATTAAAAAGGTTTGTTTTCTATCTCCACATCCACAACCACCACAAATATATTTAGTGGGATCATTTTTACTTTGTTTTAAATGTTCGCAAGGTGGCAATTCTCCACCAATATTTTCATTACCAAAACAACTCAGTACTCTAAGTTGTTTAATCGGCTTATTAATTTTTTTGTTATTAAGACTTCGTGATGTAAGTGCTATGGCAAAATTTTGTACCATACTAAAAGCCTTTTTAATCCCTCGCTGATTTGGATCGACTGGGGTACTTCTAAATTTCGGTTTATTTTCTTCCATTATAATCTCCACATTATAGATACTTCACTAAGTATATAATAAATTACACACAAGTCAAGAAGAATTATCAATTCTTAAGAATTCTTAATAACATAACTGGTCTAGCACGATGTTTGCGGAACAAATTAGATACACCAACAAAACCAGTTTCCATATTTTGAACATATGCTACTTTATTTCTTTTTATTTCATCCAGAAGAGTAGATGTCCAATAGAAACCTTTATATGGAGTCCATGTATATGCAGGATTATTTTTCTCCATTATTGCATTTGTAATAAACTCTATGTTATTTGTTTGATTGTATATAAATGCTGAAAGATGTTGTGCAGGAACAGCCCACCCATACACATTACCACTTCCGAATCCATTATTAGTATAATCAAGCTTGATTGTATTTAATGCCTGTAGTGATAAATTCATATTTCGAATACTATCAAACCCAGAAGATTTGTGGGCCAATTTAACATTTTTCCTTTTATCCATCGCAACCAAATCCGAATTCAAATAGTCCGAACCAGCAACTATCACAGCATATTGATTTTCTGTAAAAGATTTTAATTCTTTACAATCTCCCTCTTTATTCTCAAGAGTGTATGCTTGACCTTCTCCTGTTTCTTTGTTTCCCCATCCCTCTAGACTTGCATATGGTGATTTCTCACCACCGTAATTAAATATACCAGCATAATATCCTGCAATCTGATATTCTCCAATTTTCCAAGAATCTATAACACTTCTTCCAATAGTTCCTTTACGCATGAAATTTTTTATAACATTTACATTGTCTGTATCATTACAACTATAAGAAGTTCCGTTCTTCTTCAATCCTAACCAACACCCATCACAATAATCTACTCTTGCAAGTTCACATTCATATTCATTTTTATTTTTATTTTGAACACAAGCAGAAACCAAACCTGCATTGCCTTGTTTGGTTTTTCGAGTCCTACGAGAAATTTTTCTTTCTTTAGGATTGGGTGCTGTTGATATATTACTATATCTGTTACTAGGAACAGACAAACCACCTATATTCACAGGTGTACTATAATTTTCATCACCACAATCAATAGGATCACCAATTGGAGGATCATAATTACAAGGAATTCCCGGATAATGTGATCCATGACCACTTGAATTTTCAGAAGTTTGTTTTTCAGAACATTCGGTGTCAGAACAAACATTATCACACCTAAATGTACCATCACTTAATTCTATACAACATCCTTCTGGATATCTTCTATCTGCGGTTTCAATATCATATATTCCGCCACTACGAAACGCACCATTAGTACATAAACTAAATGTATCTTCCCAATTATTCTTATAATCATCACACCTTGTGTTTGGTCCTGCCCAAACTCCGCCCACCCGAGAACATTCACAAAACGATATATCGTCTTTTAAACCATCCACAGAATCTGATTCATTATTTCCAATACTGTTAACATACGCACCATAATCATCAACATATTTGCAAGCACAACAACATCCAGTATCACTTAATTCTGGACAAGAAACAGATGCAAGGCAATCATCGTCTATAACTTCACAATCAACATACTGAAAATATCCACTCACTTCCATACAACCAATATAGTTGGTTGAAATTTTAACTCCATCAGGTTTACAACAAACACCCTCATCAGAAAGGTGATTGGTATAATCTGCTACTGATCTAATTCTACTTCGGAACTGAATACTCATATTTTATATATCTTATTCTGGACAAATTCGATATGGACAATTTGGCGGAATACACATCATCCAAACACATTCTCCATTTTCAATTTGAACTTTAGTATAATTTTTGTTTCTATTTCTTCCTCTGTTCCTTCCTCTGTTCTTTAATGCCTCACATTGTATACAATCATCATCACCACACACCACACTATCACAGGAACTATAATCGTTTTGATATTGCCCACCTTTACCTTCACATGTTCTTAAATCATAATTATCTACACACCCCCCACCATCCGGCAAACAACATGCACCATTACCCACACCACAATCTATGTCATCACATTCAACTCCTGCTCCAGAATGTTCACCATTAAGAAGGTCACAAACATGAGGTATACTAAACAGGCATGTTTCGTCACCGTCATTATCATAACAACAAGCTCCCAACGCACAACCACCGACTGCTTCTGCTTCTGTACAACTATTATATTGTGTTAATGAAGTTCCGCCCATAATAGTACATTCATCAGTTGTTAATTCATCACAATCTTCGTCTGGTAAGCAACAAGGATATGTTTCTTCTATATTACATAATAAACAATTTGCTTTTTGCCAATCGGGGTTACATGATATCCAATCTGTAACACAATCTCCTGCTACATTACAACATACTCCCATATTACAAGTAACATCTGTGCAATCATTGACATCATCCCATTGTCCGCCTGCATTGGTACAGTCAATATTTAGATAATTTGGATAACAACCAGCACCAAGACAACATCTACCCATAGTAGTATTACAATCTGTATCTTTACAAAGAGCATTTTGTGACCACCCATATCCATTAGTAGCACACCAATCATCAGTCACACCATCCTTACATGTTGTTTCGTTTATACAACACGCACCTGTGAAATTGCAAGGATTTTGATAACAATATTCTCCTTGATGCCAAACATCACCCGAATTCAGGCAATTCTGTTCAAGTGTGGTGTCTATACATGTGGGACTCCCAGTTCCCGTACAACACGCACCCTGATATGGGAAACAAGCATCAGAACCCGCAGCAACACAATCAGTCCCCCCACCTGCCCAAACACCATTTATATGATTACAGTCTACTTCCAGTAAGTTTTGACAATTGCTATTAGGCAAGCAACATGCGCCCATTGGGAACACAATTTCACAGCAGTTGTCGCCGGGGCAGGTGTCGGGACACATTGAGCCATCACCTAGGTACTCCATATAAGGTGGTTGGCAATGAACTTCAAGTTGGTCCACAAGACAAAGAGGCTGTTGAGGATTGATACAACACGCACCAGTTTTGTTCACACTACCATTACAAGGATCAGGATCACTACAACTTGTATTCTGACCACCCCAAACATAGTAGTTATGTTTTGCACATAATTTTTCTGTGTTATCTTCACAGTTCCACGGTGGTCCAGGACTGTCCTGATTGAAACAACACGCACCAGCAAAACAAGGATTGGGATTGCAAGGTATATTTTGGTGCGGAATAGCTAACTCAACGCAGGACTGATTTTGTAAATCCTCACATGCAGCTTCGTCATAATCATCTATACAATGATTGCCCCCACCCAATGCCTCACAAATACCACCATCGTTACTACAGGAGCATTGTACACAGCAAGCACCAGTACCATCACACGAAACACACGGTTCAACACCATCACAGAATGTGTCTGACCCGTGCCAGTAATTACAAAGATCACTACCAGTACCCGTACAATCATCTTCAGTAACATTATCTAAGCACATTCCATTGCCAGTATCAAAATTACAACATGCGCCCCTGGGATAGTCGCACGAAGGAGTTTGTGTACCAGTACCACCTGACCCCACACAGTAAGGTGTTGTTCCGTTACAACACGGTGGGCCAGATGCATCAAATGCTCCCCCAGCAGCATCACAAACATTTTCTTGCATGTTTTCAACACATTCCCACGAACCTACTCCTTCAATACAGCAAGTCCCACAGTTCCCACAAGTACAGTTTTCGCATTCTATTTCTTCACCATTAACAGATCCATACCATGTACCCGAAAGACCCGCCACACAAGCATATTCTGTGTTTGAAGCACAATATGTTACAGCATCAATTTCATAACAACATGCACCCATAGGTTGATTACAAATATCACAATCTGTGCCATGGCCATGTGTATCGCAAGTAGGAGTAGGAGTGTCTGTCCCTATATTACAATCACCGCCTTGACTACCCGGAGTTTGAGCATCATAATACCAACAATTCTCATCAGCCACACATTGACAATATGTTTTAGTATCATCACACACTCCATCACAACAACACACTCCGGTAATAGCAGTACAAATAGATTCTGCACAATTACATCCTTCATTGGGGGGGATATTGTGGGTGTCTTCAATATTAGTACAACCCATCTGCGTAGGATTATTGTCCGGCGGAGTAACAAAGTAGCAACCATTTTCACCACAACAACTAGCACAAGCAGTTGAAGAAGCACAAAAACCTCCATCCTCAATAGGTTTAAATGCACCACACATATCACATTCACAAATTTGTCGTGGAATATTATCATCACAATTAAATTCAGGATTACACCGTCCACACGATGCCGCGCCACAATCTACATCTGGATCACTTTGGAAATATCCCCCCTCACCGCAACATGTTTCTTCCCAACTTCCCCCAATCGGGGCACATTCAGCTTGGGAGGGGGGTGGGTAATCATCACAGGACCCGTCAGGTAGGCAGCAAACACCACCCGCCCCACCCCCACAATTCGCATCCTTCCAACCCTTCCATGTACAACAAGATCCTAGTTCTGTATTACATGCTCTTGGATTACTACAGTTCAAATCACTAATTTGTCCACCAAGAGTATCGCATTGACCGGGTATAACATTTACACAAATCCCATTAACACAACAGGATTCTATAGAACCACCAAGGCATTCTTCACAAAACACAGGATAATCCGCAACACCACTTGTAATATATTGATAATATCCACTCGGTCCATTACCATCATAAGGACCAATTCCAGGCCATATCCCACCCCCACCACCAGGATATGGTACAGTTCTTCTTGGGGCATCCACAGTATTTGCCAAATCCATCATAAACATTTTTTGGAATCCCCCGGCCGGTTCTACACCATCATCAGTTACCAATGCAGTACAGATGGTTGTTCCTCTATCTCTGAATGAATCTGCCCCATACTTCACATTATCTATTGTATCTAACAAACATTGGGACGCCGCATCACTTGATACAAAAATATGAGTTGGTGTTGATGTTGGTGCTGATATCCTATCATTTATCGCACAAAATCCTTCACACATTCTAGTTCCACCACCAACATTGCCTTGTGATATATTTGTACATAACCGTTGCATATCATTACTATCGTCAGTATCATACTGATCAGTCCAGACAAAAGTACTACAACCAACATGAGAGAAAAGAACCAACGAAATTGTTACCTCACCACGACCTGCAAGAATAGCATCAGTGCCTGTTGCAGCCTCACAAATTCCATTTACTGATTTCGTCCATGTACCACCCCCCATACTACCAGAAACATCTATTAAAAATACCCAATGGGGATTATCTGCTGTATCCCACGGATCGGCATCACAAACAAGGATATCGGTGTCTTCGGGATGCTCATCCCAATTACAATAATTACATGAACAACTATCAATAATCGTGCCGTTTGCACAACCCACTCCATCTCGGCACCAACCACATGCATCATCATCTGGAATAGGGTCATTACTATCATCAGGGCATCTATAATCAACACAATCAGTGCCATCGCCATGCCATTTACCATACATCGGATCACCCTCACACTCCAATTGAGTCATATGTGAGCAACAAACTCCTCCTGGTATTCCTCCTGGCCAATCACCCCTCCACCACCACTGCCAGTCGTTTATATTTTCGCATGTTTGTTTATGTACATGAACACAACATGCACCAATTCGTTCGGGTCCACTTGCTTTAGGTTCACCAGTAGAATTAGCACCACTCTCACAACAACTTTCCCCTTCATAAAAATTTTCCGCAGAACATCTATCACTAGTAGTTTCAACACAACTACTACCATCACAACAAGCACCAGAAACAACATCACAAGGATTTGGAGTGCAGGAACCCCCAACCCAAGTCCATCCATGAGCTTTTCTACAAACAGATTCGTATCGGTCATCACAAACTCCATTATCACTACAACACGCTCCAAGTATTTCACCACCAGGACAATTTACATCTGCACAATCTACCCCCTCTCCCATAAATGTAGCACCCTGCATCAAATCACAATCTTCTCCTGTCCAATCAGGAAGGCATTGTCCTTCAGCAGTACAGCAAGCACCACATTGCGGACAAGGAATTGTGTCTTCATCAACAGCACAACAATCAATATTTTCACATAATGTTCCAGGGCCCATGAAATATTTTCCAAGATCGTTACATCCTTTCTTGGTCATTTCTTCACAAGTACCACTGTCTTTATCACAACAAGCACCAACATAAATTGTCACATCACAACAATCAACCGTTCCGCAAGTGCCTATTGTAGAAATGCCCCCATAAACAAATTCACAAACTGCTCCAGAAAGTGGGGGAAGTTCTCCATTACCATCAGAATCACCAATACAAATACCGTTTTTACAACAAGCACTCGGATCACAGCACGGATTTATACAAAGATCATGACCAGAATTTGTACATGGACCAAATTCATCACATTGACCATTACAAGATGCTATCATATTCCATATACCAAACACATCAGTACATTCATCTACAGTATAATTTTGTCTGCATTCATATATCTGTTCACCTCCACCAACTCCAGCACTTCGGAGTGGTGAAGATAGTGGTGATCCCCCCGGTGGTGGACCACACGGGGGAGCATTAGGCCCAATTTGGCAATTATGTTGAGAACAATCACAAAAACCACACTCAGTACCATCCTCCAAAATAGTATTCCATTCTGTATGACACTGACACCCACCTTCACCAGGATGACACACATATTCTATACCGAGCGTGGGAAGACCGTCCGTGTTTTGTTCTGCACAGTCACCTGTTACGCTGGCACACGATCCCTCACACCCCTCAGTATCTGGATCACAAGTCATTTGAAATTCGCATTCATCGAAGGAAGATCTACATTCATCTATATTGGGTAAAAACGGTCCTTCACAACCACCACACACAGGTCTATTTGTTTCTGAATTCCAACCACAAGACTGCCAACATGCAACATGCATCATATCATCATCAGTACAGGACGGACCTCCCGATAATGGTGATGAAGGAACATGGCACGGCTTCGTAGGATCCGCAGGACTCCATATAGGGGGGTCACATGCACAAAGGTCTTCAAATGTTCCAATAAATACTCCACCCATACAGTCGCACATTTCTTCACTAACATAAGAAGTATACATACCACCATGTTGCCATCCTTGATCGCATTCTTCATCGGTCCACACATCAGGAGAGTCTCCCCTATTATAGGCACAACTTAAACAACACATTCCTATAAACTCAATTGTGTGTCGAGTTCCTCCATCTTTTTCGCGGAAGTCTTGACAACACGATTGTAAACATCCTGTGTCAAATCCTGATGGTGGCGCACCACATCCCCCCATTTTCCAATTACCTCCCACATCATCACAAACAGCCTTTCCTGTTTTGGTGTCTTCACCACCACAACAATCCAATCCAGAATCCAGACAATTTGGGTCACAACACATTCCATCACATGTTGAGTTACAGTACGGCCCATCAGACCTATCAGGACATGTTGAAATATCTCCACTTTCACAATAAGATGCAGGAGTTACACCATCTCGACAATAACCATTATCATCAGGATTATTTCCATCACTATTGTCACTACAATAACAATTATTGGCATCAGGGACATCTCCATTATCACACCAACCATCACAAACCGCACACCTGCTGTTAGGATCAGATCCATCATTACATACTGCCTCATTATTACATGAAATATCTCCAGCCCAAAACCAAGCCCCACCAATATCACTAAATACATGATTTCCCATAGGAATACAACACTGATCGCCATTTTCTCCCCATTGACAATCATTAGCACATTCTTCTGGATTATCATGATACAAACCACTATCATTGCATTCATCCCCGGTCGAAATACCGGCATCAAATGCAACATTACAACAGCATATAAAATCAGAACCACATCCAGAACAACCACTCCCATCACATTCCTCATCACATCCATCTTCCGACGGCCACCAACCCCAATGAGCCCCAGAAGTATCATTATTTCTTAAAGTATCACATTCTTCAGCAGTTGCACTGATTTTAGATGCATTTGTTGCATTTTCAAATCCTCTGCAACAACAACCATTTGTGCCTCCACTAACAGGTCCACCGCCTCCACCTCCACCACCACTATCACCACCGTTCTCACATGGGGGAGGAGTTCCATCTGGGCAAAGTCCCCCTCCACCCCCGCCACTATCACTATCACTATCACTATCACTATCACTGTCACCACCATCATTACAATCATCTTTACATGTTCCGTCTTCACAACAAGTTTGTCCAGCAGGACACACAGGACCACCACCACACCCATCTGGTCCACCATCACAACTCTCCGCACAATTTCCCTCTGGGCAACAAGTTAATCCAGCACCACAAGGATCACCACCACCACATCCTTCTCCATTATCACAATCTGATGCACATCCACTATCGCAGCAATACTGTCCAGCAGGACACGCAGGACCACCATTACATCCTCCACCACTACTATCACTGTCACTATCACTGTCACTGTCACTATCACCACTGTCACCGCCACAAACATCACAAGATATATTAGAACCTTGGAATTCACCACCAAGAATTTCACACTCATCTAGCACAGTCCATACACAACCATCATCAACACAACACGCACCAGGCAACGGAACACAACAAGACCCCACAATTCCATCACCCCCATCATCATCAACACAAGTATTATTCTCACAATGTTGACCAGATGGACAATCATTATCACTACTACACCCCATATCACATGTTAGTTCATCCATTACTTGTGAACCACAATTACATATACTACCGGACGGTTCCGAACCTCCCCCGCACGGTCCATCAGTAAGACAATTCCAAACAGAAGGACAAATATTTTCTACATTACAAGGGCATACACATACATGAACTCCTTCATTCGATTCACAACAATCCCCAACAATAGGAATATGTCCTTCTGGACACCCCAATCCCGTATCTGGATCATATTGATGATACCCAGAACAACCACCACTTCCTGTTTGTGGAACACCGCATACTGATCCGCCACCATCCCACCGTTCATGACACATACATGTATATGATGGGCCACCTCTATTTAAATCTTTAAATCCTTCAGTAGTATCAGCACATTCAATTGGAACTGGTTCGTCTAATAATACTGCTCTTCCCCACCCATCTTTTCCATAATAATAATAAGTCCAAAAAGTACCACCAAAATGATCACATTCAGCAGCACCAACATTTTCAAGACAAACTCTAGTGCCTGCTGAATAGTTACCCCAATCTCCACCCTCACTACAACAAATACCCTCTGCTGTCATTCCACAATTTTCAGCACATGTTGCAAACGCACTCCAATAACCACCACTTCCATCTGGAATTCCATCTCCATCAAAATCGAACGGACTATTGAAATCTGACGAATTACATTCATCTTCTGTAATATAATCTTGACAGTTCAATTCTCCATCTGCATCTGTATAACAACAAGAACCTAAACCATGAGCAGTTTGACAATCACTTGTACCGTATCCACGAACTGCAACATTTGCTTTCCAACTATTACCGCCATCATGTGTTATAAAATTAATAATATCCCAACCGCAAGAGAAATATAAATCTCTTTGATCAAAATAGACATTAGCAGGCCAATCCCAAATTCTATTCCCTTTGAGATGCATGGTAAAACTAAATACTTCATTTGAAGAAAAATCGCCAGTAAATCCTCTAATCCCAATTGGAGTTTCTACTTTATAGACCGTTCCTCTTCTTACATCTAATTGGATTCCAATACCACCACCAGCAGTAGCACCATCAACTTCACCTATCCATTGACTTTCATCATAATATCCACCAGTCAATCCAACAACATCTTCATATTCAATAGGAGCAATTGGTATAACAATTTCTTCTGGATCATATGAATATAAGTTTCCAGTATCTGCTTTACCAAATATTATTGATTCTGTTGTAGTTTTTAATTCGGATCCGGTTGCACCTGCATAGGTAAATCCAGCAAAGGATGAAGGTCCACCAAGTATATTTTCTATGTAAGCATATCTGCCACCCTGAACAGATGGAGCAGTTGCACCTTTTTGATAACCAATATCCCCACTAATACCAACAGTATCACTTGTTTCATATACAGAAAGTGTTCCTTCTGCTGATAATCCCTTAAACCAAAAAGTTATACCATCTGTTACTTCTTTGAATATTGCATATGGAGTTCCACCAAGAGTACCAGTAAGTCCGCCTGCATTTCCTACCGCACCAGTTTCTCCATGAATGTTTGAAATTGTTAGTTCTCTGCCATCAGAAATAACAAGAATCAAATCTTGTCCAGAAGGATATCCAGAAACAACATAGTCTCCAGTAGCACCAGTAGTTCCTGTTGCACCAGTAGCACCAGATGCACCAGCAGGACCAGTAATACCAGCAAGACCAGTAAGACCTTTAGGCCCTGCAACTGCTGCTGGTACTGATATTGAACTACTTCCAATTACTGGCATTTATCAACTATCCTTACAATAATATTCTTCTTTATATATTCAGGAAAAACAGTCATCACAACCACTCACACAAACACATTGTCCATTTTTGGCTTTATTTTCACATTCAGAACACGCAATAGGTTCTTTATATTCTACGCACCCCCCAACACAACAACAAGAACACACCATCCATATTGGATTATCAGAATCAAAGGTGTCGATATACGGAACACATCCATATTTATTAGGTTTCCATATTTCAGAATTTGTACATATTGGTAACACATTAGGAACAGAATCTACAGAATATAATTCGTTAGGATTATAAACACATTGATTATTAGAGCAATCAAAGGTTTGATAACACCTTTCATTAATATCTTTACAACTCTTAACAATACCACCTTCCCCTAATGCGCCTTTCCAACAAACACCAGGACAACAACAAGAACATTCACCACATCCTACATCTATAATCCATTGATCATTATTCGTAGGCGGAATTGCAATCCCCGGATCAACACACGAAGGTATATTGGTAGAAGCAGAACATTCTTTTTTAGCATCTGGTCTATCAATAATTTTTCTTTCTTCTATCTTTTCTGGACGACTACGAGAAGGTGGTGATACTTTTCTTCTACTAGAACCAGAAGGTGGAACAAAACCCGTTGGTATTTTTGGAAGTCCTATATCATTTTCATCAGAAGAACGATAAATATCACACGGATTATTACCAGGAAGGCCACAATCACCAGCAACCCAAATACCAGTACATGTTGACGGCGTAGTGTCAGGTTCACACCACCCATCAGGATGACAACATGCACCAAAATTACACTCAATCAAGTCACAACTCTTACTGCTCCAATACCCATTTTGATTTGAGCAATCTGTTTCGCTCAACAATTCACAAGTATAATTTGAACCATCAACAGTATTGCAACAGGAACCAATTATATCTTCTACTTCATCTTCGGTTGGTTCGTTTCTACAACATTCCCAACACGAACCATCTACTAATTGGATTGTACCACAACTGAAAGTATCTAAACATGTATATGATGGATTACCATCAGGTTCACATACACAATTTATTTCATCACATAAACAAGCCTGATTACCCGTATCACATTCCAATCCGCTGCCAGGCATTACTTGATTCCATCCGCCACAACCAGGACAAGGGGGAACCATCGTTTCTCCAGTTTCTGGATCGTTTATGGGTTCATCAAATTCATCAACACAAACACCACCAATTGCACGACCATGAATTTTTCCGTCATAAAAACAATCATGTGGATAATATGCTGCATCAGTATATTCGTTTGGTAAAGCAAGATTTAATCCTGCACACTTTGAACCAATTCCCCAGAACACACCAGTCGATTCCCCAGTACCACTTGCAGAAAGCAAAGTCGCACAAACCCCAGCACTAGTATGGAAACAAATTTCATCAACACAACACGCACCTACATTTGCTTCTATGCAACAATTTGTTTCCGAACAAGGTTTGTCAAGCCATATTCCATTTGGCGAAAATGAACATTCAATTTCAGTCAATTCAAAACATTCGTTATCTATACAGCAAGAACCCCTAATACCACATGGTTCTGTACACCCAGTTGGTGTGTTTGGATCTCCAACTTGTTTTACTTCTTCACATTTCAATCCATTAATATAAAAACCACCAAAAGTTTTACATCTATCTTCACTGGTTTCGACACATATACCATTTATACAACACGCATCTCCAGAATAACATTCTTCATCTGATGTTCTATCCAAACAAACACTTGTTGAGAATTTACCCTCAATTGCATCGCAGTATGTTTTACTTATATAATCAACACAACCAATGCTGTCAACATTTCCGCCACCAGAACAAAAACAACAAGAACCTATTAAATTATCTGCAATAATATATTTACTGTCAAAGGTTACACCAGCAAATTTATAATATGTACCAGCAGCCCCACCACCCAAATGTATTCCACTTGGAATTGCAGTAGAACCTTCTCCATGAAATTTATCTTCAAAAATGCTACTAAAGGTAACAGCAGTTCCATCAATATTTGATGTACTTACAACTGCTGATGTGTTTATTGGCAATCCTGCTTGATTATTATCTTTTTCAGTAAAGTTATTATTGCTTCCAACCACACCATCAAAAAGTTCTTTGTGTGTTAAAATTCTTGCCGTTAATTGATCGCCACTCCAAAAAGTATTTAATGCTCCTTGTGCAGACAATCCACCAAGTTCTGGATTAATGAATAAAAGTTCTCCGGTATTTCCCATACGACCAAAACCATGAGTAACACCACCAATTACCATCATATAATCGTTATATGCATTAACCGCAATATCTCTACCCGAAATAGTTAAATTTCGAAAGTTTGCAGTAATTCCTACTTTATTCTTAAACAATTCTCCATAACCAACACCAGAAGTTATACCATTAATCCCAACAGTATTTAAAATATGAAAACTTTCACTTACTCTAACACCAGTTCCGCCACGAACAGCAGTAACTCCTAATGTTGTTCCTGCTCCAATCACTCCCCCATAAGTACCACCTTCGTATCCTGTGAGTGTAAATATAATTTCATATGTGGGACTATTATCCCCCCCACCAGTTCCTATAGCAGCAGTAATACCATAACCAGTAAATCCCATAATACCCGTATCACCAGTTCTTCCATAAGTTCCACCTGCACCAATAGCACCAGTAGGACCAGTAGGACCAGTTAATGAACCAATCCCAGTCAAGTCTGATATTCTACTGCTTCCATGTACTACCATTTATTAGTATTCCTGATTTATATTTTTATCTTTATCACGAAGAACTTTCGGAAGTTTCCATAATTTATAATTTTTTTCTGTATTAGTTGTAAATTTACCATCACATCTTACCAATCGCACAGGTCTTACTTGATATGTATTATGTGTCCTATTCTTTTTACCAACTTTAAAGTTTATTGCTGTTCCGTTTCCGTCAAAATTCATTGCCCATGCGAGAGTACCTGGATCAGCCGTTACTCCTGCTGGGCCAGTAGCACCAACCGGATTGATAACTCCTTCCCCAAGTCCAGCGGTAAATCCTTTCGTTTCATTAAATGCACCAGTAGAAGTCCAGTACCAACCATCAAAAGGAGTACCATTTTCTTCAAAAAGTTTAGCATTCAAATCAAAACCTTTATGTGTTCCGATACAATTTGATGCAATAAATGACATTTCATCTTGACTAGGAACATACCATCCAGAAACAAATCCAGGATTAGAACCACTAATACCACTAGTCGTTCCAGTAATTAAATTATCATTAAAAAGTCTTGTTGCTCTAAAGGCAGAAATATACGAACCAGTTAAACCGGGACCAAAATCAGATGATGTATAATTACCAGAATCGTCATTATATCCTTGATATAGTGCATTGTCTGCACTAATGGTTCTTATTGTATTATACATCCCCCAGTTTCTATGCCACAAACCGTGGGCAGTTTGTACAGGTTTAGTTCTTAATTTTTGTATTGCCCCGTTTCCGATTCGTCTTGATCTTCGACAAGAACTAAATGTATTTATTGGAATAAAATCTAATGATTCTGTCCCTCGGTTTTGGTCGTACCAATATCCTTCAGATTTTGGAAAAATGTTTATATTATAATCATCACTAATATCATCATATTTTCCGGTTATTTGATTATATAATGGACCCCATGAACTTCCTCTGTTGCCCCAGAAAAATTCGCTGGTTGCGCCATAAACTTCATTCGGATTTACTATTTCTCTATCGCCAGTAATCCCTATAGGGTTCAATGATACGATCAAATAATAAGCATCAGGTCTGGCTAATTTTTCTTGAGATAATGAAAGTCTAGAAATATCCGAACATCCTGATGTAGAATCAAAACCATATCCGTGCCAATCATATTTTGATCTATATGATTGACAAGAGAGTCCTTCTCTATCAGAAGTTGCTCCTGTGCCACCTTCCATTAATTTTTGCCACGATGTGTATTTATTTCCACCGAAAGAATCAGAACCAAACAATTCAGAACCCAATGGACGATAAAGACCAACTACCATCCCACCTGCATATAAATCGCCAGGTTGTAAATCCAATCCTGCAACTTCAGGAATACAACCAGAAGTTGTAGATTTATTTCTATAATTTGTATCTCCACAAACCGAAGTGTCTCCTGCATACAAATATCCATCTGCAATACAAGAAGAACCCGATATACCGTCAACACAATTAGTAATTCCTTTAAGACAAGCACCAGTTCCACCAAAGCAAACATTATAATTATTTTCTGAAGTACAAGATTGTCCAACACCCAAAAAGAAGTTCTGTTTTCTTGAGCATTCTGTTTTGCTTATTTGACTACAATTACCAATACCATCACAACATGCACCCACCTGCTTTTCAATTTGGCTACAATTCATGCTCTTACATTTACTACCAGTTCCACCGAAAGCAGAAGTATTATTTAACAAATTTCCAATTTCAATACAATCATTAATTGTCATTTCTTCATAACATTTATTGAGTAATATTTGTGCATTTGAAGTACAACATGCACCAGTATCATAACAAACACTTCCTGTACCACCAGTACCACAAGTTGTTCCTGCCCCCAAGTAAAATCCATGACACAAATCATTAGTAGTATAAACACAAATGCCTTCGCCAACACAACACGCACCAGTTGTTCCTGTTATACCTCCTATGAGTGGATAATTTTTGAATGTGTTTGAATAGTTAGCATTTTCAGCATGACACCAAAACGGATCTGAAGTACTTCCTGCACTAATTGTTGTACTCTGTGATTCCCATTGAATTATATTGCCATGCCATGCTGCTCCAGAACAACATTTATCGCACTCATCATCATCATCCAAATCTCTGGGTTCACAAGGTAGCCAGAAAAAGTTAATGATATCCGTTTTACCACTCCAGCAAGGTTCCAAATCTAATGGCCAAATTATATTTGAACCATCAAACCTAGTAGTTTCATATCCACAAGTTGCACCATGTGTAATAAGAGTAAATGCTTTACCCAAATCTGTACTTGTTTTTGGCCCATTTCCAGTATATCCAAAATGTGCATCACGGAAACGAAGTTGTACACCACCAGTGTTTCCGTCTGCATCAACATTTTCAAATTGTCTCATATCCAATACGAATGTTTTTGCCCTATTGGGATTTATTGGGGTATTTATGGGGGGAGCATACATTGGACTTTCGTTTGCTCCTTCATTATAATTTTCTAAATCACTACCAGAACCAGCAGCCCCAACTGTTAGATATTTTACTTTTTCTTTATAATCTTGAACTCTTGTGTTTATTGCATATGCGCCATTGTCTAATCCAAGACTGGTTCCTATATCATATGTTGTTCCTGTAATACCAACAAACCAAAGATTATTTAATGCATTTGAATCAGTTCCCACTATTTGATTTTGGCCGCTTCCAAGACCGATATCCAAATATCCAAAATTGCCCCTATCAAAATGAATATTAATAGTATCAAGAGTTTCATCTTGAACCAACGAAATAGCAGAACCACCATTATCACCAGTAACTTCAATTGATTTTATTATTGTAACATTTAAATCGTTGGCTGAATTTCTTCCTTTTGGAAAAGTTGCTCCACCTGTCCCAATAAGGCCAGAAGTGCTTCCACCATCAACGAGATTATATGTATCGCCAGTAGGCCCTTTAATTCTGGTTGTGGTTGTATAACCAGCAGTGGTTCCATCTCTTAATGTAAATATTGTATGGAGTTTATCATTGATGAGATACATGTTAGTGATGTTACCACCACTGTACCCCGTAGCACCTATTATCCCAGTACCAGTAGGGCCTGTCGGACCTGTCGGACCTGTTGGGCCTGTCGGACCAGTAATTGATGTAAGTCCGATTGGTTTGAAATGACTGCTACCATGTATTATTGCTACCATTGTATTTCATCTGCTAACTAAGATTTAGTTACTCTGTTAAATGTTATTTTACCACCTTCACCATTCATTTGATTTGTTAAAGTTGATACTTCATCTGCAATATTACTAATTGCAATTGCTAGATTATCAATATTATATGTTGTTGATGTTGTGGTATCTGTTATCTGTAATTCATTTACTGTCATTTTATCCAAAGATTCAATTTCGTTTGGTATTGCAACTGCCAATCCTTGCATCGAATTCCAATTTCCCGGTGCCGAATCAGCAGATGCAAAAATGTAATATGTGGATTGATATGTTCTGTTAACACCATCAATAATTAATATAATTTTATTGGCAGGGGTGCTTGAACTTACTTGAGGAAGATTATAACTCAAATATTTAAATTCGGATTCTGAAATTGTTAAGAATCCTCCACTAATTAACTCTATAAGATTTCCTTTTTTTACATATAAGGATATATCATTATAATAAACAGAAGATATTTTTGCATCAAACCATTTGGATGCAGCATTAACCTGAGTAATTTTTCCTTTTATCCTCACTTTTCCATCTTTTTTGATGGTAAAGTTTTGTTTTACCATATTGGATGATGGAGAAGTAGTGGTATATATTCTTATATTTGTTTCACTGATTTCACCCAACCCATTTGAATATGCATAACCATATGTGTCTATTGTATTGTTTGTTCCGGGGTTTAAATTTAATTCTGTACCAAAAGCAACCCATCCTACTGTTTCGGTTTCGGAAGTATTTCTAAAATTAGGCACTTGTGCAACTGCACCTACAGGAAGTTGTCTAAAATCTTGTGCGACTACTTGTCCACCTGCTTGATATCCAATGTAATTTACAACCTGCCCTGTCCACGGACTACCGGGATCTAGGTCAGGAGCAACCTGATATATTGGCTTTATGACTTGTGTTGGTGATGTGGGTGCAAGGTTTTGTAATACACCAGCAGTAGCAGCACTCAAGAAATATACATCATTACCACCAGCAGAACCAGTAACTCCTGCATCTGGATCAATATGTGTTGCGGTTACTAATTTAGTAGATGGATATTCGACTTGTCCACAAAGAACTATAGTTACACTTCCTCCCGAACCCTCTGAAATGTTTTCTATAATACCAACAACTTCAGAGTTTGCAGGAGTATCTGCTTTTGCTTTAATATATTTACCTTCACTTACACTACCACTTGCAGCATCATAACGAATTGCATCGCCAGCCGTAATACCGTCATCACCAACATATGATGATCTTCTACCACCAGAAAATCCTGTTAATAAAGGAAGTGTCATTAAAAGCCTTGCACCACTACTCGTAATGCTATTAATATTCAGATTTCCTGAAAGGTTTGAACTGTTTGATGGGCAACTACTTGGCATTAATTATCTCCATTATGCGTTAGGCATATCCTCATCTAATTCTGCGTCTGCAACATAGTGTGCAGAAATTTGATCCCACAACACCGAACCTTCAGGAATAATAATATACATTCCGTCTTTTGTACGATGTTCTGCTTTGATGGTTACAGATCCCGCAGCAGAAACTCTTGCGGCATTCGAATGTCCATATGTACCAGATGCCTTCCTTAAATCTACTTCTGCTGTTCTGTTATATGCATCAGCAGTCTGTCCAGTCTTAGGCGAGAAGAATGTAACAGTTGGAATTTCTCTCATTCGCGTCGGGAATCTATAATAATAATCTTTCATTGGTGTTGTTGTAAAATCAATAACCATTATTGTGGGATTATTATCATCCAACATTGTAACACTGTGAGTATTCTCATCAATATTATAACTTCTCTGATAATATCTACTACATTTTCCTAATTCATCATCTTCATTGCTTGGTGTATTTATAGTTGCAACCAATCCTCTTTCAAGTTTAACTTTAGCAATATCAAATGTTGTGTTTAATTTTGTAACATCAAAACCAATGCCAACATAATGCTTTCCAGACGGAGTAGTTGTTATCTTAGGTACGGTAAACGAAATTTCGTGTTTACCCCAAATACTTCCTAAAGAGGCACTTGCTACAGATCTTGTGTGAGAATTAGTTCCGTCATATTGATTTACAACAATTCCCATCGTTGCTCCTGTTATCCCGCATTTAGCATGAAATGACATAGTTACATCTTGATTGTTTACAGTTCTTACATCTTCAATGCGATTTTGAATAACAATTCTATCACCATGATGACCACCAGTATTAGCAATTGTGTGGTTCGAAGAAAGATAATATTTTGGATGACCAGGCACATCTGTTTGATTCTTTCCAAATTCCGTTCTTTGTAAACTATATGTTCCTACAATGCCGCCACCACCAGATACACCATCAACTCTTACCCAACGGTCTGCAAAATATGTTGTACCTGTTGCACCGAATGCGGCATCTTTACCTATACTTCTTTGCCAAATATCAAAATTACCATTGATCATAATGTTATCGTTGATAGCGGCACCATATGTTGCACCACCAGATGTTGTTGATCTATATGCCCACGACACCGGATTCTCTCCACCCCATGTAGAAGTAGCAGTAGTATTACTTCCTCCACCTCCTGCATGGTTTTGGTTTATTACAACACCACGACGAACTCCACTACCCGAACTATCAGGCCAAACAACTGCAAATGGTTTTTGTGCGCCAGGAACACTTGTAGAAGTAAGTTTTCCGTTAGGATCAATATACACCAATCCGGTAGGAACATTTCCATCTCCATCACCAAGAACAGGAATATTGCTGACATGACCACAAGTAACTATTTCAATATATGTGGTTCCATCCAGAATAAATCTATCAACAATTAATCCTACAGCATTACTAAGATTATCTGGAGAAGACGCATAGGTCCAATTGGTTCCATCATGAGAAGCAACTACACCACGAACAAGATCTGCATTTGTGGTTGTAACAATGAATCTGTTATCATTAATACCACCAGTGCCGCCAGTACCACTCCCCTTAAGGAATTGACCACGATAATTTAAAACAATACCCTCATCTGCGGTAATTCCTAAAATCATTGGTTTGGATACTTGTCCTGCGATTCCTGGTTCTATAGGAGCAATTCCACCACTTGTTCCTGAACTTAAAAAGTAAACTTGCCCTGCACTCAGCCCAGCAGAATGATCATTAGCATCTCCAAAGTTACCTTTAATTTGACCAGAAACAGTCGTTTCAATCCAAGTGTTTGAGGTTGTATATGGTCCTTCTGGATTTCCAGAACCATCGACCGGCCAAGTAACACCAGAAACAACACCAAACACTTCAGAGTTATCTAAACTATCTGCTTTACCTAAATAATATGTTGCATCTCCTGTACATCCTTCTTCTCCGGCAGCATTTGCTTGTGCAACACGAATCGGATTACCAAAAGTGAAGCCTTTTGTTCCTGTATATCCACCAACATGATAAACCTTCACAGTAAGACTTGGATTTTCTGCTTGAGCTAAGTTATAATTTAAAGTACCATCAATTGTAACATCACCAGAAAAAGTAATTCCCTTTGGAATAACATCTGCAATACTACACCTAAATGTTCCTGATGTTAAATCAGGACCGGATGTTGCTCCACCCAAAGGATCACTAGGATGGGTGGTTCCAAGAGTAAATACAATACCATCACCGGATGCTCCATTAAACACCTTGAGAAGATTAAGTTTGTTTACAACAAGAGTGTTATAATAACTCGCCCAATCTGCAAAGGTGTGATTACCTGTTAAGTAAGGTATTATATAATTGTTGTCTGATACTTCATTTGCCATATATTATCTCTTTTTATTATATATCTATCCTTCTTAATTCATCAAAATCCAGATGCTATTACTATATTGTTCATATACCTCACTGTTCTTCTTGACGGATTAATCGTGCAAACTAAAGAAAGTTGATTGTATTGATTTTGTGCTGACGACGACCACGATGTTCCTGCATTTGCAGGCCAATTTGATTCAGATACTGTTCCAGCTCCAATAATATTAACTGCATATCGGCTACCACCACACGCAACGGGATTTGCAAAGTTTGCTGAATTGTCGCCCAATTCGGGATCACACGGATTTAATGGGTCATCACTGCTTTCACAGCAACGATAATATACACTCTGTAAAACTAACCCTACAGGAATTTCAATATCTTGATTTCCAGAAACATTTATCAAAGGAACATTATAAGATTCATTTAAATATATCCAGTGTTTTAATCCACTTACTTCTCTTCCATCTCCTGTTGATGGATTTGTTTGTGGTAATTCAACCAGCCACCACCCAGGATTAAATGTTACACTAACATTATTTGTCGATGCAACTACACTTACTTGTTTATCTACAACACCCCCATAATAAGGAGATTCAAAAGGATGTAGCGGAGTAGATCCTCTCCATCCTGGTCCAGAAATTGCAAACTGTTCAACATGACCAACACCCTCATTCGGCATACCACCAACACCAAAACCAGTATTTGGTGGTGCTTCACCATCCATAGATCCATCTCCAGGATAACCTAATCTTCCATCCCTCCACATCGGCCCAGCACCAGATGTAATCCAATTGTTCATCATATTGATAGTTAATGTTAATTGCATCTGATAATGTTCTTGAATTTCGTTTAGTTCAGATGCTTGTAACGGAAATCCGGGTCGAAATCCAACAAATTGATAGTTCTTTGGATTTATATCTGATTCACCATCTCCAAAACTAATTTCATCTTCAACACGACTATTGTATGGTCTGTTCTGTGCTGATGCTAAAGGAAATGATGGTTCACCCCCCTGTTTTAGTGGTTCTATTCTACCTGCCATTTAATTTAAACTCCTATTCATCGTAATTATGTTGTTCCTGTTGTTCCCATCGTTAACACAAATTGTACTGTTATATTGTTCCATTCGGGAGAAGAACTCAATTTATTTTTAACCTCATCAAATTTTGGTACATCGAATTTAAAATAATTTACATGAAGGGTTTCCATTTTGCCTGCATCAAAATTTCGGCCAACTGTACTTGTTGGTTTTGACCATTGTTGTTGTGTTGTAGAATCAGTTTTATATTTTGTTTTAAATTGGTCTTCAAATCCATTTCCAGAAGATATATTGGTATTAGATTCCCTT
>Ga0080013_1001098_pt1 | contig 36751 bp, 49 predicted proteins | sample ETNvirenome_6_85_FD_69236 | JGI IMG/M metagenome (GOLD analysis project Ga0080013, IMG submission 69236) | Marine viral communities from the Pacific Ocean - ETNP_6_85 (SPADES assembly) (version 2) | ecosystem: Environmental > Aquatic > Marine > Oceanic | place: Pacific Ocean | collected 2013-06-19
CCATTGGCCGTGATAGGATGCGGGACACATAACGAATTTGACCCCGTTATGCTTTTCTGCTTTGGCGACGTCAATTGGGCTTGTGACGATCACCGTCGGAAGGCCTAGGCCATGGTTAACCAAGGCCTCGTCAATGCTATCGCTCGACGCGTTGACGGTGTAACCATATTTTGCCATGGTCTTAACGGTTTGGGCATTGTCGCCGTATGTCATGTCATAATGGGTATACGTAAACGCAACGCCAGCCTTGCCAATTGCCTTTGCCTCTTTGATATTTTTGGTAGGACAAAGGCGAGCGGGGTCACTGTCACTGGGTATGCCGTCGCCAACTTCGCGACCACGGACAAAAGACGACGAATTGACCGAAGCCTTTACCGCGTGGATATATCGATCAAAGGTTAAAGCTTGCCAGCTCTTGCCCGATATACCCGCGCCTAATTTGCTCCAGTGTGGGGCGATGCGTATACCCTCACCATAGCAAGGCGACGTCGAATTACCCTTGTCGGTCACGCCATGGCGTGAAGGGTGATAGGCGCAAGATATCGGGCATGTGGCCCGCGTTGCTTTGGTGGTTATAACGACACCCGTTTTACCGTTGCCGCTTGCCAATTGGATCGTGAAATATAGGATCGCTAGCATGTTATACCTCTTCTTTTTTGGGTTTTGGTTTTGGTTTTGGTTTTGGTTTGGGATTAATCCCGAACGTCGTTTCGCATCGAATGAGCGTGCCGGTCAATTGCGCCGGCATTATAGGCGCCAAAGCTACCGGATTTTAGGGTGGCGACGTCAACCCATTTGATTATTCCGGTTTCGTCGGGGTTTCTAACGGTCGCGGTTTCGTCGGGCCATACGCTACCCTCGGCGACGCTATACGCTAACACGCGCGTATCGCCTACCATGCGGTTATAGATGGGCCATAATGGCCCATCGATAACCATGCCGGTCTCTTCTCGGAATTCGCGTCTTAATGCTTGTCGGGGCGTTTCGCCCGGATCTACCTTGCCGCCGGGAAACCCAAAGTCGTTTGAATCGTCTTTGCGACTAACGGCCAAATATTTTTGGCCGTTAAAGCATAGGGCCACCACGGCCAATTTTCGGTCTGATGTCATCAAGGTAGCGACGTCAACCCACTCGCCGCTATCATCATTATCATCATCATCATCAAGCTTAAAGCTGTCCAATTCGTTGACGATATAGGCAATTTCTGCATCGCCTATATTAGTAACCGCGCTTATCCTTCTTAATGCTACGGTCAAATTAATTTGACCAGATTTGAGTTCTTCAACCGCGTCGGCGATTGAATCTTTTGTTTCATCCGACAGGATGAGATCCGCTTCATACAGATCTGCATCTCTTTTTTGGGCTAAGGTTTGGGGATTGGTTTGGATTGCCATTGTGTTTCCTCTTTTTGTTCGGGTTGTTCTTACGTCTTATGGTAGCATCGTAATCTCTTAATGCAAGGTATTAGTGTTTGCAGATTAACACACGCTTATCCTAGGGCTTTGGATTTGGGGTTACCTGACCATGCTTTGACCTGTAGAATTGGGCCTAGGATCTTGGGTACGAATGCTCATGGTGTGGAGTTTGGAATTGGGGGAATTGGGGGGACTGGAAGGTGGCAAGGATCCGATCCTTTCCCCGGTCAAAACTCCGACCGTGGCCAGAGCCGCTCCGCCGTGCGACCAGAGCCGCTCCGCCGTGTGAATGCCACGTAACCCCCTGATTTCATTACAGAGCGCGTCCCAGACCGGTCGGTTAGGGACGTCTGAAACCCCCGAAAAGCCACCATATCCCCATCTCAGGCGGTATGGGGGCACCCACCTTTTTCACCCAGCCGGAGGCCGGGACCCCCCCCTTTTTTCTCCGGCTAAAAATAAGTGCCGAATTTGGTAAAAAGTGCAATTCCGGCCTAAAGACTATCTTACCGGGGAGTTACGCGATTTTCGGCCCAATTTGGACCCAATTTTGCGTCGATCAAGTAGTAAGGTAGTAAGCCAGGTAGTAAGCAGACAATTGTTATATTTCATACACTTATACTTCAAATTACTACTTTACTACTCTTACTACTTAATTTTGCTTCCCATGGAAGTTCGGCCAACGAAAAAAAAGTTATGTCCAAAACTAGGTAGTAAGCCAGGATTTTTTCACTTTGCAATGAAAACGGGAGGTTAGAACGATGGTTGCTTACTACCTTACTACTTGGGTGCCCGAATTCGGGGTAATTCGGGTAAATTTCGGGCCATTATTTGCTGAAATGCGACGAAAATCCCGCACTTTGACTGTTGGGCTCAAACGTGATCGGATCATGGGATGACTCGCAAGAATAACAAGCCTTCCAAGGCTCGCCTGATGCCTTCCAAACAATTTATTGAGCGATCAGGACTTAACCCGGTGGTGGCCATCGACCCTGGCAATAAAACTGGCGCAGCCGTTTGGCTGGACGGAAAGCCAGAGGCCTATTTAGCTATTCAGGATGAACCGCGAAAGGTTTGGGCTTGGATACAAGCCGCAGTGGCCCCTCATCCGCCTAGTTTGGTTGTTATCGAGAAGCCCATTTATATTTGCAAAACATATAATCGGGCTCAGGGCTTGGTTCAGGTGGCGGCCTGGGGCGGTTACCACTTGGCGAAAACGGAAGAGATTTACCCAAATACGAAGATCTGGCGGCCCACCGCGACTGAATGGCGTTATATCATCGGCATGGGTGGCCGGAACCGAGAGGACGTAAAGGCGAAGGCGCTTGAACACGCTCGAGAGATTTCCGGGTTGCCTTTGACCGGCCCTCGCGGCGGGGCCTTGCAAGACGCGGCGGATGCGGTGTGCATGGCGGAAGCTGGGTCCTTATATTGGGCTTGGGAGCTGGTGAAGGATATGAAGGAATCGGAATCGGACGATGAAACCTAAATTGGGCGATTTTACGGGCAAGCATGCAGCCAGGCTTCTTTTTGGCAAGTGGCAAGAGGCGTTGGCGGATGTGGGCACGGTGGACGCCATTATTACGGACCCGCCTTATGGCGAGCGCACCCATCGGGGCGACATAGCGGCAGCCGTTCAACAGCAAAGCGCGACCGGACAGCCGGTTAGAAGAGCCCTTTCTTACGAGTGCTTTACGCCAAAAATGGTTTTGGACTTTGTTGAAGCTTGGCGCGAACGCAACCGAGGTTGGTGGGTTGTGATGTGTTCGCATGATTTAATTGCGGCATGGGAAGCGGCCCTGCAAGGAGTTGGGCTTTATGTTTTCGCGCCATTGCCGTATATTCGGAAGGTGCCTCGGCTTTTAGGTGATGGCCCAGCGAGTTGGGCCGATTATATTATGGTGGCTCGCCCGAAGAAGGTGGAGTATTCCCGATGGGGTTGCCTGCCCGGAGCTTACGTTTTGCCCGCTGGTTTTAATGAGCAGAACAAGATTGCGGTTGGTGGTAAACCGCTTTGGCTCGGGCGTTGCCTTGTGAGGGATTACACTCGCCCAGGGGATCTCATCGCAGACCCTTTTGCGGGCGGTGGGACGTTTTTGGTTGCAGCTCGGGCTGAAAACCGAAAGGCCATCGGAGCGGAGGCGGATGAGGAAACCTTCGCCCTGGCCCATAAGCGGCTTGGCCAACCCTACACGCCGATGCTTTTTGGAGGAATGTAATGCCTGAAGCCACGCCTAAAAAGCCCACCAAGAAAAGGGGTCGCAAGAAAGCGCCCAAGAAGGCTCCGAAAAACTGGTCGAAGAACCCGGAGATTGAACCCCCGGAATCTTTGCAGCGAGCTCTTGAAGAGGCCTTGCATAACGGCAATACGCTCAGGTGCGCTTGCGCCTCAGCTTGCGTCCCCCCGAATCAATATAAGCGCTGGGCCGAAGCCTACCCGGCTTTTGATGACCGCATGCAAGCTGCCATGGCTCGGGCCGAGTCTCGGTGCGTTACGGTGGTTCAAGGCGCAGCTCAAAACGGGTCTTGGCATGCTGCGTCATGGTGGCTTGAGCGCAGGCGACCTTCCGAGTGGGGCAAAAGGGAAGCTCCCCGTCCTGAGCAGAACAAGGAATTCAAACTCCTGCTTGAACCGGTGGGAGGTGCCCCAAAAGAGGTGGGGGCAACCGCCTCGGTGACAAGCGGCTCAAATGGGGTTGGACAAGTGGTGGTGCTGCCATCCGAGCCTAAGCCTGTGGACAACTAGGTGAAGAGTTCGAAGGCGCGAAGGCTGGCGATGGAGGCCTCGACCTGGGGGAGGCCTGACGTTGGGCCAAAATTACTCGAGGTAAAGGTGCTTAGGCACCAACAAGCCCTTTTAGATGACATCGAAACCCAGGTGATCGGCCTGGTAGGCGGATTTGGTTGCGGCAAGACCTATTCGGCCATGCTCAAGGCGCTGCAGCTCATAAGCTTGAACCCAGGCGTTCCTGGCTTATTTGTGGAGCCCACCTGGCAGCTTTGCAAACAAGTCGGCTTAGAAGCCTTCAGGGCCTTTTTCGAAGAACATGAAATTCCATATTCCTGGCACGGCACCGATTATGTTTTAACGGTTGGGGATGGCGGCCCAAACAAGACCCCCATTTGGTTTAGGTCAGGTGATCGCCCAGAAAAAATCGTTGGAATGAACGCTGGGTGGGCTGTAATTGACGAAGCAGGAATCCAAGATGAGCAGGTGCCACTAAAGGTGCTTTCTAGGCTCCGACACCCCCAAAGCAAGGTCAGACAGCTTGTCTGCGTCGGCACACCGGAGGGATTTAACTGGTTTCATGACTGGTTTTGTGGGGAAGAGTCGGTTAAAAATGGCTCCTTGCTTGTTCGGGCAAAAACGGTTGATAACCCATATATTCCCGAGAGTTACGTTCGCCAGCTTTTGGCCCACCTGAGCGAAGAAGAGCAGTCTCAATATCTTGATGGCGAATTCGTGAGCATCGGTGGACGGGTTTACACCAAGTTCAAACGACCGGTGCATGTCAAGGTTTGCAAGGACCCCCTTGCAGGCGAATTGCAGCTTTGGTGTGATTTTAACGTAGGGAAGATGGTGTTTTTATTGGTTCGCGTTTTAAATGGCGAGGCGCATGTTTTTCGCGAGTTCATTGGCTACAATACGGATACGGAAAGCCACGCCGAGTTGGTGGCTGATGAAGTGAGGCGGATGGGAGCTGAATTGCGCGGATACCCAATTAGACCAAATGAGATGACTGTTTTCTCTGATGCCACCGGTTCGGCCAGAAGGACATCGGCCAGCCGAAGCGACCATGCCCATCTGGCTCGGCATGGGTTTGTTTTGCGCCACCCAGCGGCCAACCCGCTAATTCGTGACAGAATTGCTTCCGTGAATTATATGTTAAGCACTAATAGGCTTTTTATTTGCCCAAAGGGAGCCCCTGAAGCAGTGGCCTCTTTGGAGCAACAAGGAAGAGATAGGGCGGGTCAGCCTGACAAGGTAGGCGGGCTAGACCACGCTGCCGATGCTATCGGGTATGGCGTCCATTTTCAGTGGCCTGTGGACTTCGAAACCACGGGTCGTGTATATGCCTACCACTAACGCGAGAAGCGTTTATCACGCGAGAAGCGTCCAACCATAAAACGAGGGCAATATGCCGATTACAGGTCTTTCGGGAGTGCTGGAGAGCGCAACAGATTATTTCAAGAGTTTGGTGGCCCAAGGAGCCAACAAGAACGTCCAACAGGTTCTCGAGGAACTTTTAGGAGGCGCGGCCAGATGGAAGCCCTATGGCTACGACACGGAGATGGCCAAGCGGCGTGAGTATTATGAGGGCAGGCAATTGCCTGGGTTAAAACGAGCTCTTAGGAAGCGATACCCCAATACGCATAGCAGTATGGACCCGGTTGCACTTAATCTGATTAAGCTCATTGCCGATCAGGATGCCTCGGTTTATGACGCCCACCCGGAGCGGTGGCTCGAGCGCGATGGCGTTCGCCTTGATAAAGACACCTTGGAAGATGAGGCCTTCCAGCAGCTCTTAAGCGAGGCGATGGTTTCGGTGATAATGCCCGAAGCAGAACGTCGACTGCAGGTCACCGGCACCATCTTTTTGCGATGTGGTTGGGATTATCGGGTAGACCAGCCGAAGATTGATATTTTCTGGCCCCACCAAGTTCATGTTATTTGTACGCCAAACAACCCGGCAGATCTCCAAGCATCGGTGGCTTTATTAGCCGAAGTGGTTGGTCCTGAAGGCCGAGATGATGATGTGCGTTATTTTGAGGCCTGGTTTCGAACCTACGATGAAACTGATGTTGGCCGTCCGATTTACGGGCCATGGCAGGTTGAGCAATGGAACACACGCGGTGACCGAGTGGTGCCTTATGGCAACGCTTCAAGCCCCATCGGCGGTGGCAATATTCTGCCTTGGGTGAGCTGGAATAATTCCATGCCTGACGGCTCTCCTTTTGTTAATGCTGACGGGGACCTACTTAGCGTCCAAGATGCTGTAAATGTTAACAATTCCAACGTGATGTTTGTGGCAGACCTTCAAGCTCACGATCAGCTTGTTTATGCTGGAGCCTCAAGAAACGATATGGTGGCTGGTCCTGGCCGTATGCTGCAAGTTGGGCCTGGGGAGACTGTTACCAGCGTTTCGCATGACCCAGCGATTAAAGAGATGTTGGACATTAACAAGAACCTGGTTCGCCTTTTAGCGATCACCCGAAGGCAAAACCCGGACGCATATAATTATGACCCAGCTCCACCTCTTTCGGGGGTTTCAAGGCGTATTCGGAATGAGAGCGCTGAACGCGCCCGAAAAGAGCGAGTGCATTTCACCCGCACCATGGAAGAAAAACAGCTTTTGCCGGTCTTGATGGCTCTATCGGATTACCATCGCTCAACCGGGTTTGCCGATTTGACGCCTCGTTTCCGTGCCCCTGATATGCCTGAGTTTGAAGCTCCAGAGGTGCTGCAGCAAAGGCTTATCCAGGCGGTTGATGAGGGCTGGGTGACCAAAGAGCGGGCAGCGGTCTTGGCCGGGTTCTACCCAACGGTTGAAGAGGCGGAGCGCGGCATGGAGGGCCTGGTGTCGCCAGATGAGGCTCCACGCCCAGGGAGTGCCGAGCGCCCAGCGTTCAGACAGCGGCTCCAAGAGATAAGGCGTCCTGATACACTTGTGAGCGAGGGCTGATCATGGCTCTTACCGATGAAACGGCAGAGACTTATGAAGAGTTCTTGAGCGATATCAAGATAGTCCTCTTAGAGGTGATGCGCGAAGAGATGCTGACGTTTGAGGTTGAAGATGGCGTTATCGTTAATTCATCTAATAATATTTCAAATATGGCTCGACTAAGGCGGCGGCTCACCGCCGTTGTGGGAGAGGTCCAATTTGAGTTCGAGGATCGACTCGAAGCAGACCTCGCGCTTATTGTGGCGGATACTGTTGAGGGGCTGCCGGAGCTTCCCAAGGAGCCTGACCCGACCGTCTTTGATCGAATAAGCGAAATACTGGAAAACAATATGTTTGAGGTCGCAGGCGTTTTAGCGAGCATGATGCTGGTCCCCAGGTCTACCTCTTCTGGGGCGGTGATATCCCAGCAAACGACCACCCAAACCCTTAAAAACACCGAGCGCAAGCTTGAGGTGAAGTTGGAGCGGGCCAAGAATGCCACCGAGGCGGCCATTTATTCAGCCCAACGCGCCACTACCGTGGAGGTGGTGAGCGATGCTGCTCCGGCCTGGGTTTATTATTACGAGGGACCATTTGATTCTCGTATTAGGAAGTTTTGCTATAAATACGCGAAAAAAGCGTATTCCAAGGAGGCCTTAGAGCGCTTGGCGGCTGACCCGGATCGAAAGGGGCAGCCCTTGCCTGTTTTTGCTCACCTGGGTGGTTATAGATGTAGACATCTACTTGCCCCTATGCCTATCGAAACGGCCAGGGAACGCGGTTATCGGGTGATTTTATGATTAGCGTGGATGCAAAGTTTGTTAGGAACTTCAAGGCCATCGAAATAGACTTAAAGCGCTTGATATCAGAGGTTGCGGATTGGTCAGTTGGGCAGATCCAACAAGAGACAATGGCTGGCAGGGATGTGGAGGGCGAGCCCTTCAAGGTCTACACAACGCCCTACAAGAAAGCCAAACAAAAGGCTGGCCATCGCGTCAACAAGGTGGACCTGACCGTCAATTCGACGATGATTAAAGCGGTTTTCGTTAAATCAATTGACTCAGGTCAGATTATTCAGTCGGGTATGTTCAAGGGTCAAAGGGAAGTCTCAGCGACCATCGGCGTTCGCCCAACCGCTCGAAAGGCCTATGTTTTCTCTAAAGGCAAGGTCACGCTAACGGGTAAAGACCTTAAGCATAACAACGAAGAATTGGCTCGCTTCCACCAGGAAGGCGCGGGTCACAATAAGCGGCGACCCTGGTTCGGTGTTCGACGGAGCATCAGTGCGCGTCAACGCAAGGAATGGTTGAATCTTTTAAGGGCGCACTTTAAGGTTGTGCGATGAAAACTCACATTAAATTTCAACTACCGGCCCCAAGCTTGACGCTATGGGGTTGGGATACTAAAAAAGGAGCAGGCCAATGACCGAGAAGGCAGACGAAGGCGCGAAGCCGGTGGCCATCGAAGGGGACGTTGAACGCGACGTTCAGCCGGAAGATGAACTTCATGCCAAACTCCGAGGGCTTGAAAAGCGCATCGGGGAATTAAACAAGGAAAACGCAAAACACCGCCATCGGTATAAGGACGAGGTAGCAGCTCGCGAAGAAGCGATGCAAGAGCAGGGGCAATATAAAGCCCTTGCCGAAAGCCTCAAAGAGCGTTTGGCTGATGTTGAGGGCAAAATGCCTTCACTTGAGGACCGAGCGCAACGTTGGGAAACTCATCAAGAGGCAGAGTCAAAACGCATTGATGCTGCCGTAGATAGACTCCCTGACGAGTGGAAATTGGTGGTTGCCGGTGCTCCTGATTTGGCAACGAAGGCGAACATAATCCGCGCCCTTCAACAACAGAAATCACCCGCTTTGCCTGCGGTCCCCGCAGCATCGAGCCCTGCGTCCAATGGCGCCGAGCCAGATGTTTTAACGATGAGTGCAGGCGAATTAAGGGCTTACCAGGAGCGCAATCCAGAGGGCTGGAAGAAGTTTCTTTCGGACCAAGGAGCACTTGGCGGGCCTAAGAAGAAAACATTTTTTGGCTAGATAACTAGATAAAAGGAGATCATCATGGCCAATGAAACTAAATCTGCAACTTATGGCAATCATATTTTGACGGAGGCTTTGGCGGCTCGAATTCTCGACGCTAACAAGCCGAAGTCAGTTATCAGTGGCTTGGTGACAATGGACTCCATCGCAGGAGAACCCAGCAAGACCCGGAAGATCAATAAGTTTTCCGACTTAGGGGCCGCCACAACCGCCACTGAGGGCACTGATTTTACCACCAATACGGAGTTGAATATGGCAACTCCAGTTACCCTGACACCCACTGAGGCCGCTATCATGCGCTCAACGATTACCTATCGCGCTATTGAGCGAAGGTTTCCGGGCATGATGAACGTGCATTCCTTCTTCGACGATCCGTCAGGTCTGAGCGCCCAGCTCGCCATGGCTGGTCAAGAAGTGGATCGACACGCAGCTGCCATCGCTGAAAAGGTGGAGTCTGACTTGTCAGCTTTGCTGGCTGGTTTCACCGATTCGGTTGGCTCTACCACTGTGGATTTGTCGTTTGCTAATATGGAGAGCGCTCTTTTTGAGCTGGTTAAGAACGAAACACCGCATGAGAACTGGTGTTATGTCCTTTGCCCTGTTCAGATGAGCGACCTTCGCGTAGCAGCACTGGCAGCCACCGCAACGGTTTTCACCAATAACGTGACGGACCTTCTTGCCACGACCCCTGACCTTTCTCGCAATGGTCTGAGGGGCTCCGTGTTTGGAATTCCTGTTTACGAAATAAGTGAGTCCGTTAAGACAACCGCTAATGCGGCAGCCGATGTTGTCGGGGCTTTGATGCTTCGAGGACAGGGCTCTTATACCGGCGGTGGTCAGGACGGTGCTTTGATTGTGACTGAAGGAAAGGCTCCCTACGTCCAGGTTGATAAGAACCTTGACCAACGTGGCTTTATTTTGCAGTCAGTTTATGAATACGCAGCGGGTGAACTGGATGACACCTATGGCGTTAAAATCGTAACCGACGCATAGAGCGTTTACTAAACCGGCCCCCTCCCAGGACGGGAGGGGTTGCCCTGGAGGATAAAATGGCGCGACGCCAAATTGAGTTAGTTAATGTAGCAGATGGCTCTTCTTATGTATTTTGGGATGATGGCATCGACACTGAGTTTGAGCCTAACCAGCAAAGACAGGCTCTTTTGCGACGGGCCACTGCGATCCACGAAGGGTCAGGCAAGAGGCTTTGGGTTATCAAGGAAGAAGACAAGGGCACAGTGATTGGCATCCGTCAATTTCCGCCCATCTCATTTAATGTTTTAGATGCTGAATACAGCGCTTTAATAAGCAAGAATATGACTACTAGAAGCAGGCGCGAAGAGGAATCGAGACTTCGCATCGCTGGCTCTCACCCCGGCATGTATTACTCCCCCGGCATGGGCAAGGATGCGGTTGAGATGGAACGAAAGCAGGCCATTGAAGCCCAGGCGGCTGGTCAGCAAGTCAAGTCTGCTGGAAGACGAGGCAGACCCAAGGCAGCCCCAAAGGCTGATGCTGGAGTTGAAGCATGAAGACTGAAAAGATGAAAAAGGCCGTGGATAAAACGGCTGAGGTTATGTCTAAAAACGGTGCCTATACGTCAGAGAAAGCTCATCGGCGGGCCGTCGAATTGGCCAAAGAGAGCGAAAGGAAACGGCAGAAATGAAAAATAAAGGCTTGGTCCTTCTAATCTTTACGTCAGTTATAGGCGCCAGCGCTTTTCTGATGGCCCAGACACCAATTGGAACGTTGGTTACCTTCGAGGTTACTTGCGGCACAACCGCAACGGCACTTAAGGCGAGCGGTCAATCCGGCTATAGAACCGTTAGGTGTGCGAACACCAGTACCACCAAAACGGTATATGTCGGAGGAAGCGATGTCACAGACTCAAACGGTTATCCAGTTGGGGCAACGTCAGCAGCAATTGACGGAGCGATAACGCTTGATGCTGCCGTTACCGCACCTTACTGCATTGTTGCGGCAGCTGATACTAGTCAAACCATGCGGTGTATAACGGGGAAATAAAAATGAAATCAAAGATCGCGGTTTTAGTTTTTGCTGTTTTATTTGTCGTGTCGACAATCGGCGCAGCTTACGCCGATAGCATAAAGGGGAGCGGCCTAGGCAAGGGTGCTTTAGGTTCGCTTTATTGTGCCCTGACAGGTTGCACAATGACAGGCGCTATTTTTTCAAATAACCGATTCTCATCTGAAAGTACGGGGGGGACAAATATAATAGTAGGAAATACGTCAAGTAACCTCTACAGCAAGATGGAGCCTGAACAATTTTATAGTTCGCGACATCTATTTCTCAAAACCTCGCTGGATATACCATACCAAGGACAGTACGCAGGCACATGCTTGGGTGAAGGTGAGTCGTGTACGTCGTCAAGCGAGTGCTGTAATACGGGATCGAGTTGTCCGGGTACGTGCAGCGGCAACGCATCATACGGCGGAGACATCTTCCTGGAGACTAACTCGTCGGTCGGATATATTTATCTCGATGCGAATGCTGGAACGGATGAAGTGACGGTTGGGAATATGGTGACCACGCTTGCAGGTGACTTGGACGTTAATTCGGTTTTATACGTCGACGACACCACCGACATGGTTGGCATTAACGACGCTACACCGACAGCAGATTTAGATGTTTTGGGAACAACCAGACTTGAATTGGTAGCATCAGCGCCGACATGCGACGCCGATACCGATGACGGCGTGATGTATTACAAAAAGGGATCAAACGGTTCTGGTCTTTGCATCTGCATGTGGGACGGGGCTGGAACATCAGCAGGAGATTATACCGTTAAGGCGACAATAACATTTGGCTCATTTTCAGATAGCGATTGCTAAGGGGTACGATATGAAAAAGAAGATTCTTGTAATCTTGGCCGTTTTGGCCGTGCCTGCCGCGATAATGGCTGCATCTGGTGATAATGTTGGTCTTGGAACTGAAGGCATATTGCTACCTACTTTGTCTACCGGTCCAACTTGCGATTCTGCGGCGCATAAGGGAATAATGTATTACGACACAGACGACGACAGAATATTTTATTGCGATGGGAGCGCATACAAAAAGCTGGTAAATCAATGAAAGATACCGCTGCAAAGATTGCCTTGTTCTTCGCGTTGGCTATGTCGTCCACATTGCTTCTTGTCGCTGCATCTGGCGACAACATAGGCTTGGGCATAGAAGGCATTTTTGTGCCCACCACAGACAGCACCCTGGGAAGTGGATCTTGTACAGGAAGCTACGCCGAAGGAACGATGATTTATGACGCAAGCGATAAGAACAAACTGTGCGTGACGGCGGGATGGAAGACTCTTCAGGAATGCGTTGCCACAGAAAGCACATGCAATGATAGTATAGACGAAGATTGCGATGGGAACACGGATTGCACCGATTCAAATTGCTGTACCGATTCAAATTGCTGCAAGGCCATTAACGCATCCTGCGGCGGGAGCGATTGTTGCTGTCAAACTGTGAGCGCAGGAAATGACGTTGCCTGTACGGGGAGCGTGTGCTGTGTTCCGACTGATGGAGATTGCACCAGCGACACAGATTGCTGCAATGACACTACTGGCGAAGACTGCACAGCAGGCACCTGCCAAAGCGGTGGCGGCGGCGGCGGTGGCGGTGGTGGAGGATGCCCAGGCGGTCCATGCTTCGATGTATCCGAATGCGATCCATCGTGTACATCATGCTCCTTTGGGACATGCACCTAGTGAGGTTTTAAGATGAAAAAGCAGCTTTTGGCATTGATCACAGGTGCAGCGATTGGCGCGAGCGGAACCGCTGTTACCATCCAAGGGGAAGAGGTTGAGGCAGCGCAGATCGCACCGAAAGATCTTTATGATTCGGTAGGGATTGACGATTTGCACACAGTAAAATTCGCAAGGTCTAACGATGGCGTGAGAGTGAGGGCGAATCTGGTGATAAAGCCGAGCATAGAAGGCTTTCAAAGCTGGGTTGAAAAGATAAATATATCAGGCGAAGAAGGAACATTTGACGAGCGATTCTCATGGATCGAAGAAGCCATAAAGCCGAGGCTATGCGACCGCGGAGCTTGCGAAGGCAAAGCCCCAAAAATGGTAACACTAAGAGCAACAGCAATTGAAGGCGGTTACAACATTGAAACCAAATTTATTGATGATAAATGGAGCGCCCACCACAGCGAAAAAGCAGATGGCGAAATGTCTGTTTTTGTAAAAGAGCTTATTTCATCCGTAATTGGCAGATGGTGCGATGAAGGCCCAAGCGAATTGTGCAAGAAATGAGTATAGAATTGACGATAGCTATAAACCTGGCGATTGTTGCGGTGAGCGTTGGGGTTGCATGGGGCATGCTTAGTGGGAAGATCGCTTCTTTGTCTGAGAAGGTATCTGACCTTTCCGACACAAGGGCAACGAACGAGAGGATTGATAATGTTTTAACAAAGCTCGAAGGTCTGGATGGTCGCTTCATGGATAAGCTAGACTCCCTAAAAGAGCAGTTGATAAAACTCGACGAAGAGATGGCGGATATTAAAATTAGAGTTCATGACAGGTAGATAAAATGGAAATCATGAAAGGCACGGCAGCAACGCTTATAACCTACGCACCGAAGCTCGGGGTGCCATCCTCTGCCACTGTTCGTTACAGAACACCTAATACCTCTATGGCGGCAGAGGGCTCAGGCTCTGCGGCCACGGTTGATTCTGTTAGCGGAGCAACCAATGCAGCGGCATCTGAGGGAGATACCACGTTATCTTTTGCATCAGACCCGACTGCGGTCCCAGGAAGAAAATACATGCTCAATGTTGGCGGTGATTCTTCTCTGGGTGTTTTGGTGGAGAAGACCGGCACCACAACCACCATTGCCGAGCCACTGCCCCTTGATGTGTCAAGCGGTACAAGCTTGCTAGGCATTGCCATCACCTATGCACTCACCACGGCAGAAACAGACATAGCAGGCGAGGGTATTGCGCGTTGGACAGCGACAGTTGGCGGGGTGGAACTTACTTGGGACCAACCGTTTTGGGTAGTCAAGGCTCTTAGCGCTTACCAGCTCACACCAACGGTTCTAACGCAGATGTACCCCATCGTTCATGAGCAACGGTCACCAACCGATACTGACCTTACCGAGCTTATCCAGGGCGCCTGGGATGGTGCCGTTTTCCCAGACCTTGAGGCTAATGGCATCAAGGTGGACCGAATAAAAAGCTGGGGTCGAATAACCCCGGTCCATGCTGCTGCCTGTGTTCGGCATTTGATTATTAACGATGACAGCGCAGACCCCATATATCGCGACTTTTGGAACCAGGAATACGCGAGGTCCATTGAGACACTTTTCGCGAGCAGACGGTTTTGGTATGATGAAGATGACTCTTTGGCGGCCCTGGGTGAAGACCCGGAGCTTCAATTTAGCGGCATTAGGCTTTTGAGGTAGTTGTGAGCTATAGGACGGCAAGAGACAAAATAATAGCCCTCATCGAAGCCACGACTCCGACATCCAAGAAGCTCGGGCTGGGAAGCCGATTCTCATTTCAGGAAACAGGGACCGACGACCGCAAGCTCAGTAATCGTTCCGTCTTTGTGCGTCTTCTCTCTGGCAGGATTCACACCCCGCTCACCAGCCAAACCCGGCGCCGACAAGCCAACTTTGAGGTGACGGTTGTATATAGGCTCGGCAAGGCTGTGTCCGAGCTTGAGGCCATGATTGCTGAAGATGCTGAAGCCATCTCAGATAAACTTTTGAACGTCAGTCTTTGGGATAGAGCGACGTCCAAATTAACCGTTGTGTCAACTCCAGCCCCAGACTTTTTACCTTGGAGGGTAGAGTCTGAAGAGGGTCGCATGTTTCTGGTGTTTGAGTTGCAGATCGAATATACAGACTAGGAAGGAAACCAACGATGACAAACCTTTTGAGAAATGCGGTTATCAAATTCCGCAAACACGACAGCAATACCCAGTTTGAAACGGCGCCTTCAACGTCCCCTGCGGCCTATTTTCTGGAGCCACTAAACAGCCTTTTGCCTGTTGACGGTGTTACCAAGCTCGAAAAAGACATCATTCGAGGCGATAACCACTACAGCACCTTTGAGGTTGGACCTCAAGAGGCCACCCTGGCTCTTGAGCTGCTGGTAAGGGGAATAAATGGGAACGATGGTGGCTCCGCCGCCACTTACGCCACCAAAACGGAGATTGGACAGATACTGGATGTTATTTGTGGCGTAGATGGCAACGACGACGGCGTTGCGGGCGGCTCAGATGTGGTTACCAACGCAACCCCGGACATAACCGTGGATCCTGGGGAGGGGTCCGACTACACAATTGGAAACGCTGTTTTGTTTAACACCGGAACTGAGTGGGTGGCGAGGGAGATCACCGGTATCGCAACCGACACTTTGACCATGGATCGAGGGTGGTCAGGGACAGCCACAAGCGCTAACATTGTTCCATCTGCAAGCTGGTATTTGGATGCTGCTGATCCATCTCATACGCATGCTTATTTCCTGGTCGAATCCGACGGGACTACGAGCGCAACAGAGTGGGGCAGGGCACTTTTCGGGTGTATGTCGAGCGCAACCCTCAACGTGCCCAACGGCGGCCTGGTTACTTTATCCACTGATTGGCAGACTACCAAGTTCACCAGCCCAGCCCATTCGTCGTTGACCTTTTCGGCCCCAACAGTTGGGGATGAAATTGTGGCTATCGACTCGCCGTTTTTTATCGGCAGCACCCAAACGGACCTCATAGAGCTTTCCGTTGATTTTGGCCTGGAGCTTCAAAAGCATCAGACCTATGATGGCACCAATGGGTTTAGTGGCTATAAGGTCATTCGCAAGCGACCTGTGATCACAGGTAAAATATATTACAATCAGACCACAATGGCGACTCTCCAGGGAGCAACCGCCCAGGACCTGGCAGTCCAGCTGGGTCGTTCGGGCGCTGGAGCGATGTATGTTCGCATGCCAGCTGCCTCTATCGAGTCTGCCACCCGAAGCGATTTTAATGGCCAAGAAGCTATTGATTTTGTGGCGGTGGGCACCAGGCCTTCAGCGGGCAACGGAGCCCTTCGCATACACCTCTTTTAGGTTTGTTTTTGTTTTTTCTTGTAGGAGCCTCCATGTATGTATTGACACCTGGAACACCGTCCCACGAGATGGTTTTGAATGATGCCTGTAAGGAGGTCCATAATAATTACCGGACCCGCATCAAGCAAACCATAAAGGATCGCAAGAAAAACGGCGTTCCGCTTGATGATGGCGATGGGGATGCCCTCGAGCTTCCGGGCGCCTATGAAGAGGTCGCTGAGCTGGACGAAATAAAAGTGCGACTAAAAACGGTTTCAAGGAAGGTTTTCTTGGAGGCGATGGGCCGGGTGCAGCAAGCAGAGGCGGATGGCTGGGAAGGCCGCAATGAGATGATTGACGCTATGTGTCTCCTGGTGGAACACGGCGTTCACAGCGTTAAGGGCCTCGAGGGGCCAAACGGGCCGGTGGACATTGAGTGTAATGGTACTGGTAAGTTAAGCGAAGAGCATTTGTCTACCATCGAAGCGGCTGGTTTAATCGTGAGTCTTTTTGGGTGCGTTCGAGAATTGCAGGAGCTTGGCAGTAAAAAAAAGCGGCTCTTTGGGTTGCCACCGCGACAGACCTAAGCCTTTTGGTGTGCGACAGGTGCCCAACGAGGCGAAGGCAATTGATGGGGTGCCACGGTGGCGCAGAGAACGAACATTTTAAACACACCGAATACGCGACGGACACTTGTCCTAGGCGGCACTTTATTCACCACCCGTGGATCGGAATTGCTCAGGAAGTCTATGTGTCTACTGAAGGCAAGCTTGGCCTTGAGGGGCTCGAGCTGCCAAGTTGGGTTCATGATGCTATGGCGATTATTCGCGCAGCCCAAGCCTACACTCAAGAACAGGAGTTAAATGATGGCCGGAGTAGCACCCCTAGAGTTAAAAGTAGCCATCAACGCGGGAGCGGCAGAGCAAACCCTTAAAAGGCTCGAAGCGGCCATGAGGAAGTTTGGGACCGGGTTGCCTGACCCGGCCCCCAAGAAGGGTCCAGAGGCGGCGACCAAGTTCAAGAATGAGCTAAAGAAACTCACGGACGCGCACAAGGCTGGCGACATAGCGGCCAAGGAATACGCAAGTGAGCTTAAGAGGCTACAGGCTGGTCTTGTTAAGGTGCGAGCAACCACCGGAAGCGCAAGCCGCGAGCATGCGAATATGACTGCGGTTCTTGGCTCTACCCAGATGGCCCTTAAGAAGGTTGAGAGGCAAATGGGGGTGACAACCGTCGCTACCGATAAAAACACGCGGGCGACAGGTAGAGGCGCCAAGGCAGGAAAAAAGGCCAATAGAAGCTCCAAGGCCATGGGTATTGGCTTAATCCAGCTTCAGGAAGCGACAATGAAGGTCACCCAGGCCAATGTGAATTGGGGCTACGTTCTTGGCGACGTCATGGATGCGTTGGCGGTTGGTGGACTGGCGTTTGCGGCGGCAACCGTGGGCGCAGTTGGGTTGGCCCTTGCGGCCAAGACTCTTGGGGTCAATCTCGATCTGTTAAACCACTCCCTCTTGAGTGGGAACGAGATCACGGGAGACATGATAACCCAATTCAGCGAGGGCGAGAAGGCTATGCAGTCCTTGAGGTCAGCTGTCGCGTCCTTGGAGAAGGCAGAAAAAGACAGAGGAAAGACAAGAAAGGAACTCCTTAAAGAGGAGCGGAAAGACACTGAGGAAATCCTTAAATTTGAGCATGAAACGATAAACTTCAGACGCGAACAGGTTCAAGCAGAGCTTCTGATAATGGATGAAGCGGCCACTGCTTATCGGGAAACACACGCAGCCCAAGGCTTGCTCGTCGGCAAGGAAAATGCGGCCTTCATAAATGCCCTGGCCGCAAAGGAAGAAGCCATTAAGACGTTGAGTGGCAGCCTTGACGCATTGTCCCTTAGTTATCATCTCAACGCGAACGCTCAGAAAGAGCTTGCGGCTCTTGGAGAGAGGCTTGAAGGGGTAAGCGAAAAGCCGAAAAAGGAAAAACGAAAGAGGTGGAAGTTTGCGGATGAATACGGGAAGATCAAAAACGATTGGGGAAAGGTAGCAAACATACAGCTTGCTATTATTGACGAGGTGAATGATAGCCTGAAGGAACACGGGGACATTTTAACCAAAACAGAGGAGCGGGCTCTTTATCAAAGGGCGACCTACGCCATGTCGTGGCTGGTTGAGTATGAGGACAATATACATGTCCAGGTGGCTCTTGCACAACACGCCAAAGACGTGGAAACAAAAATAGCGAAAGAGGGCTATCAAGAACGCCTTGAATTGCGAGAAAAAGAGTTAGAGGACCAAAGGCAAAGAATTGAGAAACACATGGAGATCTCTAGAGGTGTATCCGATGAGATAAGCTCTAGTCACGATCAAGTGATGTCCTCGGTGGCCAGCCAGGGCATATCTTCGTTGAATCAGTTCATCAAGATGGCGGTTGCCGGAGAAGAGAATGCTGCCCAGCAAGTGGCGGCAAGCTTTTTAAGCTCGATTGGCCAACAAATTGTTGGAATAGGCATTAAGCAGATCATTGAAGGCACCGGCATTAGCATTACGGGTCACCCGGCTGGCCCAGCCCTTGTGGCACACGGCACGGCAGCCCTTGCGGTTGGAGCTGCCATGGGAGCTTCAGGGGCGGCGATGTCCGGGGCTTTGGCTACTAAGTCTGGCGGTGCTAAAGACTCAAAAGAGAAAACACCTTTAGCGTCAGGTGGCAGTCGCACTGACCGCGATATGACAGCATCCCCTGTAAACATTACGATCACCTACGGTGTCACGGGGCCAGATCCAGAGGCCACCGCCATTGCCGTCGCCCAGGCCATCGAGCTTGGGAGAAGAAGAGGTATAGCATGACAGCGAAATGGGCGGTCTTAACGGGTGCAATAACCGTAGATGACACCAACAAGGACATCAGGGTTAAGGCCAACGGGTTGACTGAGACAGTCAGCTTTTTGGTGAATGGTACTTATTACTTATCTGGGACTGGGAATATTACTGAGGACATACTCCCTTGGTTCGAAGCAATGATTACCACGCACACGAATATCACCCTTGTCGCGGCAAGCTTGTCCGTTAATGTCTCTGGCGTTGTTGGCGGTATTACGACAACTATCTCGTCAACAGCGGGGGCCGATTCAGAAATCCTATGGGATGATCCACTAACAACATTTGATGGCGCGTTGCTTGGCTATTCTACGAGCACCCCCGCAAGCACAACCCATTCATCAGACATAAGTCCCAAGCTGTTATGGGTTAGCAATGAACCTCCTTTCTTGGATGATCGCGGGCCATGGGAAAGCCAAAGCGAACAAACGATAACCGTTGATGGAAAAACAAGAACCTTTACGAGAGGAACGGCACATGAGCGGCGGATGCTCTCTTTTGATTTTGTCTCGCCTAACAGAACCATCAAGAGTTCTTGGGGGGCATTAAATAGCAATTCGGCATTTGAGTCATGGTGGGACAACCACCGAGATGGCAGGAAACTTAGGTATTATAGCGCAGAACTGTCTGCCGGAGCGGTCTTGGTTGCGTTGTCTTCATCGAACTTTATTGGCACCTATACGCTCGACGAAAGCTCGGTAGCATCCTGGTCACCAAGAAGAATTCAACCGGGCCTTGAGCTTTATGGATGGTCCGTTGGGCTCAGGAAATACGCAACATGACATTTGATAGCATTACGTCTGGGCGCAGACACAATATTAGATTTTTTCTTACAGTAGATGGGCTTCCTTATGTTTTTTGCGAGCAGGCCGGAAAAATCTTACTTGACATTTATATCAAGGGCGACCTGAACCTCGCCTCGGAATATATGACCGCCCATGTTGGCGGAGTGCAGATTGGCGGGAATCTGTCTAGCGGCATTCAGGACGATACTTATCGCCAGGTTATTACTGATCATGACGTTACGTCTTTAGTCCAAGATAGCGTTCCGGTTTCCATCCAGGGAACCGGGTCTGCCGCTGTCACCGCCAGCGGTTCTTGGACTAACGCGATGAAGTTCGTCTTCAAGACCGAAGATGACTCCGGTGGGGATGGTGAGGTTTATGAATTATATGACGTGCAGGCGGGCGCAGCAGTTACGGGCGATGCTCACCCAAGGACTTACTTGCAGTGCGTACTTTCTAACGGGTTCAGCTTTGGTGCTTCTCGCCTGGATCTTGAGCGAAGAAAGCAAATAGGAGGCAGCGTTAGCGTTGACCTGCGAGACACAGACACGCGCCAGTTAAGGGCCTTGTTTGCACCCAGGACTCCGGCAAAAGCCTACCTAGAGAGCACCCTGCCCGCCGCAACGACCAATTCGGTTGACATCAGCACGGCTGCTGGGCTTTCCAATAACACGCTTGTTTATCTGGCCTCAGAGACAATATTCTCAGAGGCTTTTGTGGCGGGGACTCCTAGCACAATGACCAAAATGGCTCGAGGCCGTTTTGATTCTGAGGCGAAAACCCACCTGGGCTCTTCATCGGAAACCCCGAAGGGGGTGGACGTTTTTACCTCACCGCCAGGATTTACGGGGAGAAGAGCGAAGGTCAGGGCCGGATACTTGAAGGACGATGGCACCTTTGACTCTTTTGACATTGTTGGCGTCTACCGGCTCGATCAAGCCCCTTCGTACATTGGGGCCGATACGTGGCAGTTCAACTTTGTGGACCTGTCTGGTTTTTTTGAAAATAGAAAAGCGTATGTCGGCTATGAGGAGATGAAGGTTCATAGCGAGAGTTTTTTCCCCGAAGTCCAATTAAGTGCAGACACGATTTCAGTGTTTAGCACTACTGGATCTGAGACAACCTATGCCTTTATCTCTGGTGAATGGTCCGAGGATTCAGGCAATGATGGCAATGTATTTGGATTGGTAGAATATACATCAAGCGCTACCGCAATCAGCGGAGTTTTCGGCAGCGATTTGATAAGCCCAACCCTTACAGGGATAGTGGCAAACCCCCTCCTCACAAGGTCGATAAAGATAAACGCGGCGCAGCATGTTTTCTTTTTAAGCGGCGATCCTGTGGCCATATTCCTGAAAATTGCGTTATCAAAAACAGGCGACGGGTCAAATAGTGCGACATACGATGTGCTTCCAGGCGCGGATCGAACGTCATATGGTGGATACGAATTCAGCATGGGTGCGCGTATTGACGCATCAGATATTGACATATCATCTTTTGAGGAACTGTCCGGCACGGGGCTGCCCATTACGGTTGTACTTAAAGAGCAAATGTCTATTGGCGAATTGCTCGAGGCTCTTTGCTTATCTACTCGCTCGTTTTGGTATGTCACTTCTTTGGGCAAATTATCCATCAGAAGGCTCAGACAAAAAGTCAGCGCCCTTGCTGCGGCTGGCTTAACGTCCATCACGGACGCAAACACCCTGGTCGATACTTCTGGCGCCATAAGTTTAGACCAAAACATATTGTCTTCCATCGTATCCGTTAAGGCGAATTACAGCATAATAGATGGCGAATACAACTTCACTGAAACAGTTTTTGATGCAGAGCTGTTTTCTTCGTTTCCAGATCAAGATGGTGTTCATGAGATAGAGAGCAGGTTTCTACATATTAATGGCGGCATAACCCCCAGGGGGTTTCGTTTAAACTCTGCAATGTCTGTTGATTGGAATATGGTGGGCGTAGCCTTAAGGCGGATTCAAAAGTCCTTTGCTCGGGGCCTTCTACTTCATAAAATAAGGGCAGACTGGAGCGTTCTTGGTATTAACGCTGGGGACATAGTTACCGTTACAAACAGCACCACCCCGGACTACGAAGGCTCCACTTTATCAGCGAAAAACTTCTTAGTATCTGAGCGTAAAATCAATACAATAACCGGAGAGATATCTCTTGTCGGAAACGTCCAAGAAAAGGGTTTTCTTATAGCACCAAGCGGGGCTATATCGTCTTATAACTCTGGCACGACAACCATAACATTTAATGCGTCAGATTCGTCCTGGGGTGGGAACGACCCAACAGACCACTTCTACGCGAACCAGGATATTTATATTTACGATGTGACAGGCGCCGTAAAAGAGGCCGCCACTGTTGGATCCATAACGAACGCGACCGTCATGATTTTAAGTATGGCCCCTTCGTTTACTCCTGCGGCTGGCGATATATGTTTTCCTGCCGGCTATGGCGGCACCCCTTCTGCAAACGAACTCGGCTTTACTGTCGATGATGATTGTATTTTCCAGGTAGTACGCGGATCGATAGGGGTGTCCACAAGAGGAACACGGTGGAATTAAATGGCAACCATTGAAAACACAAATTACGCTGGCGCAAACATATACGAAGTAGATCCAGACTCTTATACGAATCGGCTCACTATACATAATGCGGCTGGAGATGCTGCTCTTGTCAAGAACCTGGCAACCGGAAATCACGCAACCCAGGTAACGCACGACGGAATCAACGGGAGCCTCATCAATGTCCCCATCGTCAACCAGGCCATGCCTACCAGCAGGGGAACGCCAGAGAGCAATTGGATTGCAGGTAGAGGTCTTGCCAAAAATACCTATGGGTGGATCTCGCCCGTTAGAATACCGAAAGGTGAATCATACATAAGTTTAACCATGCTTTCTACGGGCACTGATGACCCTCGCGGGATCTCTCGATGGATGTTTTTCAAGAAATTACATATAATGACCACGGCAGGAGTGCTTTTAGGTGAAGCGGATATGAGCTATTTCCGCAGGCAGTCCGGGGCTTCTCGACACGCCGTATGGAAGGGCTCGTTTCAGGAAACTGTCGGCTCGCCCCTAAGTGACACAACTAGACTTATAGGTATTTTTTACCCCAAAGGAGCTGCCGAAACCGTTGACGTAGAGGAAACGGTATACAGCGTCACTGTTAGTTTCGACCGCCCACCCACAATTCAGGCCCAGTCGTCCTATAAAACCGTTGAGCCCTCTGGGGCCACAACCCCGAATCCTTACACTGTGCCGACAACGACGGTAAGTAGTTCTGAAACGATGAATTTTACCGACATAGACAGCACCCTTGTCCTCGAAGACCTTCCGATAACAAGCCACCTCTTAACAACGATAAACCAAAACCAAAACGCCTTGACGGAGTATCTCACAGGAGCATCGGCTGGGACAAATAATGCACTAACACTGAATCCCAGCGGTGGTGCAGAAGCAGACAGCCCAACCCAGGGCGTTTTTTATGACCACTCAAAGTCCGACAATTCGCTAGGCAGACCCGTTGATTTTCCGGTCTGGTCCGAGGGCTTTGGGGCTATTGACACTGATTTCCTGGGGATACCAGATTATTGTGATGATCGCCTGTCCGAGCCACCTGGACTTTCCGTCAGCGGTGCTCTTTCAAACATACAAGTAGCAACCGCCAGCGTCCGAGTGCCCAACTTCCCCAACGGTGGAAGCAGCCTTCTTTACGGTGTTTTTGCCTATGCTGTAACGAGCGCGGTTGACGTGGCAATTACCGCAAAAGTTCAAGCAGAGAACCTGGCTGGGTCCACAAAGGCGGTGGCATCCGCATCGGGTACTGCTGCTGCTTCTGGCGGTCTGGTGGTCATAGAGGTAACTGCCATAGATTTTTGGCCAGATGTATTAAACAAATTTAACATAAAGATGGATGTTGACTCGAAAAATACAGGCTCAGGACTGGTAAGGTTCCTTGGCGGCTCTCTTCACTTCAGGAGGTCATAATGCCATCTATCAACAAGGTGATAAGCCCCATGGGCGCCGCTCTTAAGGACTCGCAAACGGCAAATTTCGCGGAAGCCGATGCTGAATTGGTGCATACCTTACACGGCAGAAATCGGGCACTGTATGAGCTGATAAAAGGTTCAAGCGCTGATGCGACGTCAGCACCAGCGATACCTAAAAACCCGTCTGGCCTTACGGGGATTGATCACTCTGGCCCCCCGTGGGGCATTTGTATGCGACACCCCCTGTACTACTTCTCATCTTTCAGGGACACCACAAACCTTGTTCACCAGAGAACGCCTATAATAGGTCAATCATTGAACTCAGAGGAGCTGTTTTTCGAGGTACGTTTTCGCGTTAGGCCGTTTCCAAGTACGGTGAGCGGCACCCCCTATGGCAAGGGTTTTCTGTTTTGGACGATTGAAAACACCTCTGGCGCCGGGTCGACTGTAGTGACCGCAGACATCCTAGACGTTAGGGATGAAGTTATATTAACCACTTCATCAATAACCGAGACAGTGGCCACCGGGGCTACCACCTCTTATGAGGAGACATCGGACCCAATAACGCTTCGTCAAGGCTTTAACTACTTTCGCATTAAAATGACAAGCGCTTCATACGATGTGAGGCTGCACGAATTCTCAATAAACCAGATAAAAAAAGTAAGCCATTAAAGGAGAAATCATGGAAACCACAACCCACCTCATCGTAGCCTCTGGCGCAATCGCCGCCATCCTGCGCGTCGTCGTACCGATCCTTAAAAGTCCTTTGGCCAACGGTGTCTGGGGCAAGGTCCCTAAGTGGTTAAGGCCGATATTGCTTATTGGCATTGCTGGCGTTCTGGGCTTTTTAGACGCTTTTGCTTTTGGCATCTCACCCGTTGAGGCCATCCTCGCTGCTTTCGCTGCTGTTGGCGCTGCCGTGGCCTCGTATGAATCAGGAAAAGGCGTAGTGAAAATGCCAGAAAAGCCTGAGTCCATAAAGTGAGCATAAATAAGAGTGTCGATGCGCTCGAAGAGCCATTTAAGAATGCGGCTAAATGGCTTCTTCATCGATGCAAAGAAGAGGGTATTCACGTTATTGTTTTTGAGACAAGGAGAAGCCCCTCTAGGCAAGCCATATTAAAAGCTAAAGGCGTTTCTAAGACGCTTATATCTCCTCACCAATTCGGCATGGCCATCGACTGTGTTTTAAATACGGATATGTTGCCCGTCAGGCGAAGAGAGTGGCCCACCGGCAGCGGCAAATTGTATCCTGATGCTTGGGACGATGGATTGAATGACGCAGGGCGCATACAAAGGCCCGAAGTCCATGCCGCCTGGAGAAAATACGGGAAGCTCGCAGAGGGGCTGGGCCTTGAGTGGGGAGGCAGGTGGCGTGACCCTGACGGAACTCTAAGGGTTGAAGAGAGCGTTGTCAGGGGTCAATTGTTTGGGTGGGACCTGGCCCACGTTCAGATGCGAGGCTGGAAAAACTACATGGATGGATAAAAAACCCCCGGCAGCCGGTGGGCAACTGCCGAGGGAACCATTTGGTTTTTACTGAGCTTCATTTAGACCATCTAGCGCCTCGATGCTAATGGCTACCATCCGAGAGGTTTGGCCATCAACTGCGATTGGGCGGGTTAAGTTTGCGCCATTTCTGCTCGCCCAATTTCGATCAACCCAGACCCGCAAGGTCGCTTGATAGTCGAAACCATCCTTTGTCAGGAAGTCTTTTAGGTGGTGCGGGTAAAAGTAAATGTATTTATTGCTGGTGACGTTGTGGTCCCATTTTCCAAGCCAGCCACCCGATGGTGCATCGCGATTTGATCCGTCGTAGTAAAACCTTGCCCTATTGGCTGTTGCCCAGCTCTGGGTGGCCTCAAGCGCGACTGAGGCTCGGTCAGCCTCTTCAGCGGCACCCAATACGACATCCCACAGGCTGGGGACGGGGTTCTTTTCCCAAGGTAAGATTTCCGCCTCTGCTGCGAGGTCAAAGGCTAGGTGCAATGCTCCAAGGTAGTCGCAAACCCGTACCATCGCACCGGGCGTTTTTTCGGATATGGCCCGCTTCGTATACATCTCGCGCAGGTTGTAATATCGCTCCATAAGCGCCTTAAAATCCTTGCGCTTACCATGGATAAAGCGAACCCATTTACCACCCGCGACACCATAATTCAAATTCAGTGCGCTTGCCATTTGGGTTATCTTCGTTGCCGTTTTGCTGCTCGGGGTGCCCAGGGGATCTCCCCATAGGCTCACCACTCGAGCCCTGGTGCCACCATCGCCGCTTTTATCGACTGCGCGTTCCTCTCCGGTGGTGATCAATACGGTGTGCCAATTCTCCACCTTGGCGATGCCCTTAATCTTGCCACGACCTCGGCCCTGACCCCCCGTGAGCTCATATATGACGGATGAAACCTGCGAGGGGTATCTGGCTCGCTTGGTGTCGTCCAAAAACATGGGTAAGCAATTTCTGAGCGCGGCTGTTCGTTCAATCCAAACTGCGGTGGCATCCCAGCTAGAAAGTGGGGTTGTAGGACTCCTCTCGTCGGGGTCGCCCCAAACCGATGCGGCAACCTTGAGAACAGTGCTTTTACCAGTAGAGGTTGGGTTGGCGACGTCGAGGACAAAGTTTGGCGCTTTAATAATGGGCAACAAAGGGGGAACAAGCGAGGCAATAACAGCAGTGGCAGCAGTGGGATAATTCTCCAACCAGGCGATAGCGTCTTTCCACCCCTCCAGGCTGCCCTCTCGGCTGAAGGCGGATGCTATTCTGGCCTCACCCGGAGTTTCAGCTCTAAAACCTATCCGGTTTTTGCTCCAAGAGCCCACAGGGCCTTCCGTAAGCGAACTTTTGGCCGGGTGGGTACGACCAGCATGCCAGGATTCTTCGCCCAGTAAGAAGCCGTATGGGTATCCCTTGGCCAGTGGGCCTTGCCACCCAAGCTTCTGGGCGCACCGCACCATCGGCAAACTTTTTAAATTACAGTCCTCAAAGGCCCGCAGGAAGGTAACGATATGCTTGGCGTTATCGGTGGTGACGGGAAATCCAAGGTCTGCCAGCTCAACGATTTTAGTCCTATGTGACACGACCCCTCTTGGCGAGGTGTGATACTTCCAGTGCCCATCTCGGACCCACGCTAGATGAACCCATTCGGTGCCATCTTCGACGTCTACCATCCGGCCAGAAACCACTATCGGGCTATGTGCAACCACCACCTCTAAGTCCTTAACAACGCGGGCAAGCCTATTTGCCCTCAAGGACCATCCCGGCGGCATCAAGACATCATCGCCCACCGGAGCGTCAGGGATGGCCTCTGTTATGGGGCGCGTTTCAGACAGAAATCGCCCCTCAACCTTGGGATCGTGTGATGCCCGTAAGTTGTCGAGGTACTCTCCCAGCGTTTCTATCTGCTTGGCAACGCGCATTAATTCGTCTTGATTGGTCACTTCTTGCCCCGTCTTTTGCTTTCGTTTAATGCCTCGATAATCCGCATCTTATAGCGATCACCATTATTTTTTGTAGGTCTATTTTTCCTTTTTTCTTGCACGTCGCTTTCGGGGCTTCCCTTTTGTGGGCTTTTTCTTGTGGAGCTTTCCCCCTGTGGAGAGCCTGCCATCAGATGGAGCTTTAACTTTTGGTGCCGCACGTTCGGGTGGTTTGAGCTTAAGATCATCGGGTAGATCTGCCTTTTCGCCAAACTTGATGTCCTTAAAGCCCCAATACGGTTTTTCGCCTTGAAGCTGAAAGGTCATCACGACGCATTCGCTTTTATGGACTACGGTATTGCCTTGCCTATACCGGTAAGCAGCCAGGCGCCCGCGCACCAAGCACGGGTCACCAGCTTTCGCATACTCTCTTATATATTCAGCGGTGCCCTCAAACGCAACGCATGGCAGCCATTCTGCCTTGCGTTGCCCCTGGAAAGCGTTTTTAGTTTCGACGAAGAACTTCGCTCGACACTTTTCCTCGCCTGTTTTTTTGTCCGTAAAGTATCCGACCACCGGATCTTTTTGGACGAGCCCACCGAGGACAACCATATTCATTTCAGCCATTTTGCACTCCCACTAAAAAGGTGTTTCATCACGTCGGCGTTGACCATTGAATTCCATAACTCTTTGATCCTTGCCTCTTGTCCCGCTATCCGGCTGCCTAGGGGCGGCGTAGGTCATATCCTCTTCCTGGGCCTTGGGCTTTCCTTCGCCTTTTCCGCCTAAGAAAAGCACCTGGTTGGCAGCGACCTCTGTCGTCCATTTATCGTTGCCATCGCGGTCTGCCCATTTGCGGGTTTGCATCCGCCCTTCAACATAAACTTGCCGACCCTTGGCGAGGTACTTACCGGCGTTTTCGGCGGTTTTGCCAAAGCAAACCACCTTCACCCATTCGGTCTGATCTACCCACTCCCCATCTTTCCCTTTTCGGCGCTCACCGATGGCGACACTGAAATTGCAGATCGACATACCCCCCTCGGTAAAACGCACGTCTGGATCTCGGCCAAGGTTTCCCACTACGATTACTTTGTTCACACCATTTGCCATCTCTTACTCCTTATTATCTTTTGAAAAACTGGTTAGCTTCCAGCTCCAGTCCCTTGAAATACTCATCAGTCAACAAGCCCTCGTCGCCAAGCACTTTGACAACGAACCGCGCTTTAAGCTTGAGGCGCACGGCTATCGATAGAGGTCTTATCCCGTCATTGAAAAGCGCGATTATTTCTTGCACCACCTTTTCATTCGTCTTGAATGGACCCTTATCGATACGAGCATTTGTGTACTGGCTTGGTTTCCGCTTTTTTTTCTTTTTTTCTTGTAGGACCTCCTTTCTCTTTTCTTTAAGTTCTTGGATGTACGTCGACCGCATAGCGCGTGTCTTCCATGTGCTGCGCTCGAGCACTTTTGCGTTTTCGACATTAATCCCAGCAGCCACCGCAGCTTTCGGCCCCATGCCCCTGCCGATGGTTTCGCCACAAACCTTACATTGAAAGATGTAGCGACGACCGCCAGGGCTCGCTGAGTGAAACCACCTGATAGTGAAGGAGTGATCCTTGCACTCACGATTTATATAGACGATGTTATCGACTTCGAACGTGGACACTTCAGTCTCCCTTCTTCTCTTCTATAGATTTTTCCAGATACACTAGAAGATCTCGCGCATCGTCTAAGCTCATAGCATCGACGTTCGGAGCTTGCCCAAGGGCGATCTTTATATGTTTCATCTGCCAAGCCCTGGTCTTCCTTTGTCTTCCCTCCTTCTCGAGCAAGATCTCAAAGAGAGCCGAGATCTCATCTCTTATCTCAGCGCTGGCCACTACCACCTCGGCTTCCACGAATTCAGCATCCAGAGGCTCAGGGGTAACCTCTACTGGCTTTTCATCGACCACGGGTGGAGCTGTCTCCCCTTTTTGTTCCTCGCGGCGTTTGGCGAGCAGAGCACCCACGCTCGTTCTGGTGTCGCTCTCCTTAAGCCCAGATCCGATGGATGCTTCTGGCTCGTCCTGTAAAGCCTCTACCTCTTCTGGCGCATACGAGCCTGAAAGCTGCTCAGGGAAAGCTCGGCGCAACCCCAGGGCCTCGGCGCACTTCGCCAGCATCTGAGCAGGGGCCTGAGCCCATCGCATGCTCGGTCGACCGTTCCTCGCCTGCACGTACTCACTATATTTTGCAACGCTCCAAAGAGGCTCTCGCCATCCCTTGCGTAAAATGCCAACCTTCGTCGCCATCGGCGGTTGGTCGTCCAGCCAAACCTCAACCCACTGACCGTCACGACCGCACCAAAAAGGCCCAAGCTGGCCCTGATAGTCGCCAGTGCGCTCGGCCATAACCCGTAGCCCATCGATGCGAACGAGTGGGACCATCTTATCCCTTATTTTTGTGCAGCTTATTTGGTTTCGGAAAGGGTCTAGCCCCGTATGGGAGCAGTGAGCCAAAAAGAGTTCGAATTCCAAAACCGACACGTCCCTGCAAAGAGTGTTCTTAAGAACGTGTTTCTGCTCGTCGTCAAACCTTGTCAATTCTGCCTTTTCTTCTCTTCTAATCATGTTTGTCATCTTCTTCTCCTTTTAGTGTTTTCCATGCAAGCGCTGCCACCGCTGGTACTTGTCCGTCGCCAAGGCATCGGAGCCTGTCCATCCGATGGGCCAGCCCATGAGCCACTCGACCCACGCCGGATTTAACGGCCCAGGCTTCTCTTGGTGATTGGGCCAAAGGCTCTTTATCGCCATCGTTGCCAGCGAGGGCTTCCCCGCCAGCTTGTAAACAGTGCCATCGCCCCTCTTTCCATTGTTGCTCGTGCCGTAGGTCGATGCGCTCGGGGTGGGTAGCAGCGATCCAGATCCTATCTCTTTGATGAGGGGCACCGACGTGCCATGCGCCGAGCACTCCCCATCGCGCATTGAACCCCATTTCGGCCAAGTCCCCGAGAACTCGTCCAAGCCCGCGAGAAACGAGGATTGGCGAGTTCTCCACGAAGACGTACCTTGGTCGTACCTCACGAATGACCCTGGCCATTTCCACCCAGAGCCCACTGGACTCGCCTTCGATGCCTGCTCCTTTTCCTGCCGCTGAGATATCTTGACATGGGAATCCTCCAGATACGACGTCAACAAGACCTCGCCATCCCTTACCGTCAAACGTGACGACGTTATCCCAAACTGGGAAAGGCGGCAAAAGCTTGTCATTCTGTCGCCGTATAAGTACGCCTGCGGCGAAGGCGTTTCGCTCGACGGCACAGACGGTGCGCCATCCGAGCATTTGGCTGGCGAGTATGCCTCCACCAGCGCCCGCGAAAAGAGCCAACTCATTCACGCCCCCTTCCTCGCAGCGGGGAGGAAATAGCGTCGTCCCTCGCTTTGCCTGGTGTGCTTGTCTATAAGTTTGGAAGGCACCTTGGCCTCGTGGATAATAGCGTCCCAGTCAACAACCCGCCGACCCTCTCGGAATTTCCAGGTGATCTTCCATTTGTCTCCTGCCCATCCCGCACGGTCACCGATCTTCTCTTTTATTCGGTTCTCGAGAAGGTCTATCTCATCGGCCAAAGCCCTGCGCTTTTTGCGGAGCGCAAAGAGCTTTTCTGCAAGCGCGGCACTATCGCCATCAAGGGCCTCAACGGGAACGATGTCATCCTTTTCCCTGGGGTGACGAGTTTGAAGCATGCGCCCCGCAAAAGCGCTGCCATCTACTGGTAGTTCCTGCTTCTCGACGATGTACTTTTGCCACCATGAGCAGCACTCGAGATAGATCTCGTCCATCTCGGCTCGCTTCGAAGCGTCAATTTCGAGGCGTATGACCCGGAAATCCTGCCCTCCGATCAGAACACCAAAGGCTATCTCCGATGCCTCACACAGGTCTGCATACCATCGCGTTTGCAAAAGATAATGCAGCGGCACGTCGCCATCGTCACTAAACTCATCTGGACGGTGCGGCCCCCAGTCACTTGCGCGGTGAAGACCCACGTTTTTAAACTCCCAGCAAACCCGGCTATCCCCACCAAGACCGCCCTTGTCCTCGATGCCATCGGCCTGACCACCTTGCAAGGGCCGGTCCCGTCGTTCCATGAAATCAGACTTAACGATTGCCCCCGTCGCATACTCTTGAGCCATGGCTAAGAGGGCGGGCTCCATGAACGTGCCAGCCCGCATCGGCCCAGTCTCCTTAATGGTGGTGCCCTCGAGCACCTCACTTTGAAGCTGAAGAGGTGTCTGAAAAGGATTCACCTCGAGTATCGCTGGCACCCTTGTCCCCGTTATATAGCCCCTTCGCTTTGCCAGCCACTGGTCGCGAGAGAGCCCGTCGGTGATAATTAGATTGCTATTTCCCATTTTTCCCCTCCTTTACCCCGACCATGTATTGGTCGAGCCATCGTTCCAGGCTTACCGTGGCCACGACCCATCCGCTTTTGCGCGACATGAGGAGCCCGCAAATTTCATTATTTGCGAGCGCATCGTAAATAATATTTCTGGATAAAAACGGAAATCGATCTAGCACCTCGTGGACGCTGGATACTCTGCCACATCGCTGCTCCTCCAAAAACTCCTCGAGAGTCATTTGACCGGAGTCCATCGTTTGATCTTTTATCCCCTCCCCCATCTTAGGGGCGGTTGGCTCACTTTTCGTTTCCTGTGTCATGCGACACCTCCATTTTTTTTCTTTTTCTTATAGGTGACGGGCAGATTTTATTTGCCCAGGATCGCAGGGTGGCGGCGAGCACCTCCCTGTGGGCCAAGGTCATATCGCCTCGGTCCAGCTCATCTAGCATGGCTTGAAGGGCCATGAATTTCTTATTGGTTAAAGGCACACTTCCTCTCCTCTCCATCGAAGGGCAAATTTCACACTTCTTTTCGCTGAGCATATCGTCAGCCATTAGAACCGATACCCCATCATCGAAAACCTCAAGATGGGATCCGCACAGCCATTCATGCGGATTCAACCCGTTCTCTTGCGTCGAGCGCAACTGCTGATTGTTCCTCATGTTTCCTGTTAACCCTCTCTGCTGTTAAACGATTTTCGGAGAGTTGAATCTTCCAGCGGCTTAGGTTTACGGACAGAAAGGTCTGCACTTGGAGTCAGATGTAGACCTTTTGTTCCCGCCGCTTCGAGCACCCGCACAAGCGCCTCGGCCTCTGACCAGCATGGATCGTTCTTCGATACGTCCATCACCCATTTGTTCACCCTTCTCATCTTGCTGGGCTCAACCCACCACCGGGTGCGCTGCCGCTCCTTTTCACCTCGATCCCGGTATCGTTCCTCAATGTGATCCCCAAAACAACTAAGGCCATCATCACCGACAACACGCCGCACCAGGGCCAACAAGCAGCCAAGCGTGGCCGGGTCGGCGAGGTCTGGCAGAGCATCATCCTTGATGTAGCTGCGGCATATGATCCCACCGTCTACGTATGCGTCCGCCGTCTCGCTGGTCCTCCCCGACAGCCCGACGCTGAGTATGCGTGAGGCGTAGCCGTCCTCGTCGGTGAGACACAGCATACCTCGCATCCATCGCCAGCCATTGCAGGCCACTGCTCGCCGTGCTATTTGTTCCATGTCGCTCATAATGTCTCCTCTGGGCAGTGCCGATAGAGCGCCCACAGTTGGGTTCCATCCTCGGCCTTGCCGTGCTCTTGAAAACTGATTGCATCACTGTCCTTGATGACCTGAGCAAACTCCCACTTGCGGAACAGTCCGGGTATCCGCTTCCACTCGCTGATGTCTTCTGGTCCGTGTAGGGCTACGTTTTTGAGCGGATCACTGTCTTTTTTCAGCATGTCTTTGATTGGCATGTTGCACCTCCTATTCACTAAACGCGGGTTTTGTGTCCGATGTGGGACACGGGCTGTTAAACTTTCTAACCGCCGTTCAAGTCGTGATGCCCCACCCAAAGCTCTTGGAGCCCTCCATCGATGCGAGCCTCAATCAAAAACAGGTCTTGGGTCATACCCTCACCCTTAATCGCGTAATGGCGACGATTCGACCTTGCGAGCGGATACAGCCATCGCCGGGACCGGTGGCAGGTGCGACCAGATCGGTGCGGTCGCAAGCGGCCTCGAGGACCAAGGAGCTTACGATGAAGATTACGCCAGCCTCGGGCTCGGGAAGATTATCGATACCACCGTAAACCGTTTTTATAATGGGGATACCGGCCACCTCCCCTCGTGGCCTGGATAGTTGGGTCACGCGAGGCAGCGGCGCATCGTAGGGGGCAAGCACAAGCTCATCGCCCTCGCGACGGATGTTTATATCGTGAGGCGTTAAATTTATCAGTCTCATCACAAGACCTCCTTTCCGGTGGCGTTCTCAAAAGCTTCAAGGGTTTCGAAAAGACCACCGTGTTCGATGACTTTAGAGCCGTCTGAGAGGGTCCAAAGGGTGTCGACGACACCGGCTTCACCGTTCTTGTCGACGGTGCCAACGCGACAGCGCTTTTTTCCTATGCGGTCGCATACCATCTCGATGGTGCGTGAACCGCGCGAAAGCTCCCCATCGAAGATGCTGATAAGCCTTTCGGCCAGGGCGATTCTCCTCCACTCTATTGCTTTTTTCATGACTCACCTCCTAAGCGAATTGGGTTCGGAGGACCACCTTCGTTGCCGTCGCCAATTTCATTCGGCGTGGCGTTGTTGAGCTTTTCGACAACGAGGACCAGCGCCCGCATCCGCTTGTCGATGGCGAGTTGAGCCTCGCGAATTTCGTCCTCTATCTCTTTGACGGAGGCTTGGGCATCAACGCCCTGGCCCTCGAGGGTCGTCACGCGGTCCATGAATTTATATTCAAACTCGGCTGTCTCGGCTGTATATGAATCTCTCATTTTACTGCTCCTCTTTTGTTTGGGGTTTAAGCCGCCAGGCGGCTCAGGGTGGATTTAGAGAAGGGTTTACCCTTCCGGTTAAGGTGGCCTTCACTGGCCAGGTTTTTGGCCACAGAGGCTAGGCTGAGGCCTTCAGCCCGGAGTTCTTTCATGCGGGCTAAAGAGGCCTGCTCTGCAACGTCTTTCACGAGGTTGGTGCCATCTTCCCCCAGGCGAAAACCAAAGGGGATGGTGCCAACCCGCTCGCCACGAGCCTTCTTTACCGCCAAGGCTGCCCTGGTGCGGCCCGCCGTTCGAGCTGCTTCCAGCTCGCCTAAAGCATAGAAGATCGTAGAGAAGAACGCGGCCTCGGGACCTTCGCCGTTGCCAGCCCCATCGGCACTTTCGATGCTCGCGTCCTTGCCTTTTACTATGGACTCGATGATCGCTGCGTTGAGGACCGATCTGGAAAGGCGGTCCCGCTTGGCCACCACCAGGGTCGAGCCCGCCACCACGTCTTCGAGGGCATCGAGCAGAGCAGGCCGCTTGTCGACGGGGGCCGTACCCGAAACGCCATGGTCTTCATGCCAGACCACGACGTCATGGTTGGTGCGCGTCGCCCACGCTTCGATGTCTCGACGCTGCGCCTCGGGTCCAAGGTGCTGGTCCTCAGTGGAGACTCTAAGGTACGCTATGGCTGGGGTGGTGGTCGTCTTGGTCATTTTCTTTGCCTTCTCTTTGCCTTCTTTTGTTGTCTTCTAAAGCTTGTTATAGCCTTTTAAAGAACCGAGCGCAAGTCTTTTATTGTGTTATTTTCAACCCCCCCCCCTTCTCTTTTTGGAAAACCCTACGTGACGACGGCCCCTGGAGCGGGTGGGTCCATTTTTTTTCTTTTTCTTATAGGTACCCCCAGGTGAAAAGGCCCCTTTTGGGGGTACAAAGGCCCACTTTTCCCGACCTTTTTTTCCCTGAGCATATGGCCTGAGATGGGGCTTTGCTGGCCGCTCGCAAAGCCCCATCTCAGGCCGTTTGAGCCCTATCCGCTCGCATATCCCCGCCCCAAGCCATTTATTCGAGCGGGAATTCGGGCGAATTTATAGCCCCGTCCCAAGCCATATGCCCAGGATCGGGCAAGGCCCAAACGATGCCCAGACAAAGCCCAGGTGAGCCCCAAATTGGGCCAAAACCCCCAATTCGGGCATGGGTCAACGGCCTTGACAAAGCCCCAATTTCAAGGCCCAAACAAGGCCCAAACAAGGCCCACAATTGGGCCACGATCGGGCATGGTCAAAGCCCCAAATTGGGCCCAATTCCAGACCCCAATTTGACCCCAAATTGGACCCATAATTGGCCCAAAAAAAACACGGATCCAGACCAGATCCAGACCAGATCTAGACCAGATCTAGACCGGATCTAGACCAGATCTAGACCGGATCTAGAGATCACATTTAGGAATTGCTTGCTAGGCGCTTAAGCGGTTTTCTCCTTTTGTGGGCATGGGGTATCAAAGAGCACGAAAGCCCCTCAGATCAAACGCGGTTAGGCCTGAGAAGCCAATTCGACCAGAACACAACCGATCGCGATCGCTGTGATAACAACCGCGATCGGCGCAAGAATATTGATGGCGATTAACATTATTAATCTCTCGATCTAAGGCCTACGTTTAAGCCCTTTTGAAGTTCGATCCATTCGTTTTTTGATCTAAGTGACTCTTCGATCGCTTGTGATCGCAATTGGGGATGGCGTAGCCGATAGGATTCAATTTGGATTTCAGCGTTAAACGCAATTCCACCAAAAGTTAAAACCAGATAAGGAAATGCTAAAATAAAAATACACATTATAATTTCCCCCCATTAATTCGGATGTGATCAGAGCAGGAGCACCCATCAACCCCACAAAGACGGGTTTTGACGCTACGCCACCAATCGCTGGCCGCTTTTCCGTCGCCATGATAATCCCTTGTATTTTCATGGTATTGTGCCCATTTAATCCGCCGGATAATCGTGGCGAGATCAAACGGAGTTTTAACTTCGGTTTCATGATATAAGTTTTCAATTTTAATCATAATGTCCTCTTTTGCTTGGGGGTTTAAGACGGCGCCTAACCCGTCGCTTGGCTGGATGGGGTTGCTTTAGGGCGCAACCCCTTAAAAGCCCTTAGATCAAACGCTATGCAACCACGCGTAACAAATTGCCCCGGTCGCGCTTTGCCTTTTGCGCGTCAACAATTGCGTTTTTACGCGCACCGTGAGCAGGGAATTTAATAACGTAATTACGATCCGCCCGATCACATAAGGGCGATCCGTTACCACATCCGACACATTGCACCTTTTTTGGTTCGGTCATACCCTCGGCCCATTCTCGCAATTCTTTTGGACCGGTCAGCTTTCCGGCTTTGTTTTTGCGCGTGCCAAGGACCCATTGGCCGTGATAGGATGCGGGACACATAACGAATTTGACCCCGTTATGCTTTTCTGCTTTGGCGACGTCAATTGGGCTTGTAACAATTACGGTAGGTAACCCCAAACCATGGTTAACCAAGGCCTCGTCAATGCTATCGCTCGACGCGTTGACGGTGTAACCATATTTTGCCATGGTCTTAACGGTTTGGGCATTGTCGCCGTATGTCATGTCATAATGGGTGTAGGAAAACGCCACGCCCGCCTTG
>Ga0080013_1001099_pt1 | contig 36739 bp, 45 predicted proteins | sample ETNvirenome_6_85_FD_69236 | JGI IMG/M metagenome (GOLD analysis project Ga0080013, IMG submission 69236) | Marine viral communities from the Pacific Ocean - ETNP_6_85 (SPADES assembly) (version 2) | ecosystem: Environmental > Aquatic > Marine > Oceanic | place: Pacific Ocean | collected 2013-06-19
TAAAGATGATGGCATTAGTTTCGTTGGTAGATTCGTTGTCGGTGATGGTTACTGTGGTAGCGAGAGTTGCTGTAGAGGCATTACCAGTCAATGCCCCAACAAGACCCGTGGCTGTGATATATCCAGTAGATGGGTTATAGGTTAGAGTCCCGTCTGATTCCAGCCCAAGATTACCGCCGTCCACATCTCCACCTGCCGTGAAGATAAGAGCGTTGGATTCGTTAGTGCTCTCGTTGTCTGTGATGGTCACAGTAGTGGCGAGAGTTGCCGTTCCTGTCACGTCACCAGTTATATCACCAACAAAAGCCGTAGACGTAATGCTCGTTGCCCCTGTAACCACTCCTGCATCAACGTTAATCGTCCCGTCTAATACTATCGCAGACCCAGCCGCTGGTGTGATATTGATGGCCGCTCCTGACCCTAACGTCAAAGCTCCAGCCGCAGTAGACCATGTGGCAGCAGCCGCTGAAGTGATTGTTAGAGCCCCACCAGAAGTCGTAAGATTGCTGGCCGCAGAAGAATCGATCGACACCCCTGCACTGTCTATCGTAACAGCACCTGACGCATTCAGGTCATAAGCTGCTGTATCAATATTAAACTCTGTGTCACTATTGAGATCCACTGTTGGAGCAGTGATATCAAGCGTAGTGCCTGCATTTACCTCCAAATGTCCGTCTGATGTAGCGATGATATTCTCGCCACCATTCGCATCATGGAAAGACAGCTTAGAGTCCCCGGTCAACACAAGCTCGTCAGATGATTGATCCCACAGCATATACTGACCTGATGTGGCCCCAAAGAACTTCACGTCATGTCCAGCATCGTCCACTCCTACAGTTAGCGTATTGGTATGAGTGGTCGCCGCAGACCAGCTGTGGGCTCCTGTCCACGCATAGACATCAGCGAGGTCAATGTGATCTGCCGTGCTGGAAGAGATGGCATTGACGATGTTATTGAACTCAGTGTTTAGATCTGAAGAAGCCAGCGTTTCAGATGTAGTCCAAGTCTTTACTCTTGCAACCATTGAATGCCTCTATTCTGGTCTTGGTTTGCGATGTCGCCCCAGCGTCTTATAGCGTAGCTGGGCCTTATAGTACTTGAACGACTGATCAGCTGAGTTCATAGAAAACTCCATCCCTGAGTGGGAAGCATAATCCACCAGCCTGGTATCTTGAGATAGCTGAACAACCTCCGACAGCTGGCCAACGTCCAAGCTGGATATATCCAAAGTAAACCCTGATCCCGTCATCCGCAGTGTGGTCGTGGAGCCCGTTATCGATGTGCCTTTCTGGGTAGCGACAATGCCGTAGCTGCCTTTGCCATCGTAGAAGTGGCGTATGCTAAGCCATCGAACCTTTACGTCAGCGCCAGCAGGAGATGGATGGGCTGTCTCAAACTTGCTGTCTATGGCGGTGCCGTTGTCATCGTCGCCCGTTTCATGGTCCCATAAGACGCCCCCAAAATCGCCTAAGTGGGGCTTGCCGTCGATGATGGTTCCACAGTTGCGCTCCCAGCCTTTCAGCGGGCCATGCCAAGCTCCAGAGGATTGGTTGTCAGGTAGCAGAATGCGCCTTCTGCGGCTATATACCATGATATTGTCAGGGTTGGTCGAAGAGCCGGTAGGTAGCACAAACCACACTTCGTCGCCCAATGGCCAAAAGAAAGCAAACGCCTGATGCAGCCTCGCGGTATTGACATTATCCCAGTAATCGGCTCCATCGAGGGCGTGAGAGACTTTCCTTAGCGTAGCCCCGCCCTCCCATATATGGATGCCATCTTCCTGGATCATCAACTGAGAGTCATCCGGTAGGGCCACTACAGAACGGCCCGCGATGCCAGCTTGAAAGGTCCGTCGCTGAGGATGGTAAGGATTGGTGGCATTCCCCGTGGGGATGAGGGTGTAGATGCCGTCTGTGGTATGCACAACAAGGGCGTTTTGCGTGGCCACCAAACCTGTAATGATGCCGCCAAAGTTGAAGAAGCTCGTAGCCCCCCATGTCTCTATATCCGCTGTATCGGAGTGCCACAGCTGGCCAGTAGCACCGTCAACATTGCCTATCCAACAGCGGTTATCGAACCAGGCGATGTGCTTGCCCTTAGAAAACCTTGAATCGTCATCGAGGTCAGATGCGTTGCCAGAGCCGGTCCACTTCCATGCATTGGTATCTACGCCGTTAGTGGCCACCAACGTGCCGTTGCAATCGGCATATTCCCAGGTATTGTCATTGCCTGCCGTGACCGTAACCGAGCCGGTAATGGCGCTCCAGCCGCTGCTGTACTTGTAAATCACTGCCCCAGCCACAAGAACCACATGCGTCGTAGATGCGTCTGGCTTGAACTCAGCCACCATCGTTGTAGTGGGGCCACCACCAATCGCAGACGCTGACTTATAGGATAACGTGCCCTTCCTTGAGATCAGCCAGCCAGCCGGGCCTATGCGGCAATTCTCCATTGAATTGAGTTCGTCGTTGGCACACTCCTGTGGAGGCAGGTCATACCTGACCGAGTTCCACGGGCCTACCTGAACCGAATCAGCGGATAAAGCCATTATTGCATCTGGCCCATGCGGCCCATTAAAGAAGGCTGTTTGTTTTCGCCCTCCAATTGCTTAAGGATAAGACCCATCGTCAGCCCCTGTTCCGCTAATTCTCGCGCTGCGGGCAGCGACATTACTTGCTCAACAGCCTCACCGACACGACGAATGGTCCTCTCTGCGACCCCAATCCCCTTCAGGTATGTACCAATTAACTTAGGAGGCGCGATAAAAAACCCTATTAGAACTTCTGGCGAGATTACCCCACCAACAGCTCCTGCGGAAGCAGCAAAAATCCCGCGACCTATCAACCCTCTTGGCAGAAAGCCTGACAATTCCCTACCCGCAGCGATAGCCCTTAGCGGAACTCCTGTCGTTGCCTCCACCCGAGTAATAAAGGCTTCGCTTAACTCACGGCCTGCTTTTATTGACCGAACCATCGCTGCTATCTGGTTGTCAGGATCTATTTTTCCTGCGATCATCTGGTCAAATGTCTCTCTTACAGAAGACATAGAAGCATAATCTGAGTTGAACTTTTGGAATGCTTCATTGGGAACACTTGTCAGGAAGTCGTTTAGGTCGCTCCTCATTCCTTTAAGGATGGTCGATTCCATATCGCCATACTTTTGTTTAAGCGCATTTTGTGCCATTTCATCTATTCTCATACGAGCCATCCAAACGTCGTCAATCATTACCGTTGATTTTTCAAACGGCTCTACCATATGTTTAGCGGCTATTGCAATTCGATCCTGTGCCGATTGATCAAAGGGAATCTTTGACTTGCTAAAGTCAAAGTTAGGAACCTGGACCATCTCACCTGTTCCGACTTTGACAAACCGAGAGCCCTCCTTTTTGAAAACTTTCTTCTCTTCAAGGTTTTTCCCCACCGTACGCAAAGTTTCCCTGTAGGCCTTATCGTCGATAGCCACACCGCCAAACTTCTGCATTCCTTCTGTGGCAATCCTTTGAAGTTCCTCTGTTATGCCTTCTGAAACTCTGCCAATCCCTGACTGTAATTCTTCCGCTCCCTTGCCGCTAAACCCTACGTCAAACCCCTCCCTTTGCGCTTTAACAAACTCAGCTGGGTCAACATCGCCAGGCCAATCAACAGGCCCAGACTCCCTTAACGAGCGAGCGGCGCTTTTGGGGGTAGCCCCTCGCACCTTTCTGGCAGTGGTTAGAATACCGGGGTCGATCCCTGACGCCGCAGAAGCAGCAGCTTTAGAAAGCCCGCCTACCCCTTCCCCTAGTTTAGCAACAGCCCCTGTAGCAGCTTTGACGGGGCTTGCAACCTTGGAAGCAGCAGCCGCAGCCTTTGAGAACTTGCTTGCAACCCCTAGTCCCGGTGCGACATCAAGAGCCAGGCCAAAGGGATCTTCAACTGCTGTGCGTTTGATGTTTTCCAGCCCCCCAAACCTCTCTCCCAGCGCAGAAACTATCCCACCAACGCCCGCCTCGCCTATGGCCTTGGCGCTTTCAATAGGCGAGGTCGCCAAGTCCCACAAGTCAGAGCCCATATTAACAGCAGAGGGGATAATATTAGACCCCATGGCTGATATGTTTTCTGAAGAGAAAAAATCTTGCTCGGGATCGTAGGGGGTTATGCCCCCAGCACCTTCAACCGGAGGAGCCATCTGCCCTGTGGGTGAAGTAGGCTGTTCAAGGGAGAGAATAAGCTCATTAAGCTCTTGGGAAGAAAAGCGAGTGGCCATTTCCTCGGGACTAAGCCCCTGTACGTCACTTATTGTAAGTGCCAATTGATTTATCTACCCCCCCCGTAACCTAAAGACTTGAGAAACCTGGAAGTTCCGTCAGCATACCCAATGCTCCTACGACCTCCTAACAGGGGTCCTTCGATCTCTGGCCTCTCCCTAGCAAATTGGCCAAGCAAGTTCACAAACCCTGTGCCAAAATCTTTTAACTGCCCGCCCATATATTTTTGCTGCTGCCGTCTCTCTGCCTCGCTCATAGGAGCCTGACCCGGACGCCACCCAGCGGCCTGGAGTTCGGGTGAGAAGCCTACATGGATCTGCGACTTGGCGATGGCGAGATCTCTGGCGCGTTTTAAATTGTCGAGGGTTTCCCCCTCAAATTCGCCTTCTGCTACGGCCCCAGTATAAACAGCTGGTGTCGTTTCTGCTGTTAACTGATACCTCGCAAAGCCCGATTTTTCTACTCGGTCAATGAGATGTGGCTGTGAATATTCCGCAAGTCTTAGGCTTTCGGCATAAGCGCCAATGCTTTTCCTGGCTGCATTTTCAACCGCCTTGTTTGTCTGTTCTAAAAAGTATACCATATCCTTTATTTCATCATCTCCTATTATCTTAGGAGACTCCGTGCCAGTCCAGTCTTTGAATTTTAATTTCAGAGCGGCCCATTTCCCCTGAAGGGCTTGGGTTATTGCCAGATCTTTTTCTGTTACCTGGGCATTGTCAACCGCCCTCTGAATAACGCGCAGCATCATCCCCTGCTGATTCCCGGTTATACGCTCTCCGCTCTCAATCATTCCATTTATTGCTTCTATTGTTGTTGTCAGATTGGCTTGGTTTTCGGCGTATTTAATAAGAACCGGGGTTTTGTCTAGTCGTTCTGCATGTTTGTCTAAAAACTGATCAGTCCTAATTTGTCCTTGAGTTTCAGCTAATAGCTCGTTATGGGCACGCGTGGCTTCCATTGCCATCTTACTGTGATCTAATCGTTCCCGCTGCAGTTTTATTTGCTCTTCAGCCCGCGCCGCTGCATCTGCATCCGCTTGCAGCCTACGTGTTTCTTGTTCATACGAACCATATTCCGTTGGCTGAGTCTCTCGGTCAAAAGGATTTCCAACGTCTTGCAGGACTCGCCGTTCATAAGGCGTGGTCTGAAGTCCAATAGAGCTTGGGGGGGGCTCCATGGCCTGCGCCCCCACCGCAGCTTCAGGCCGCATTCCCCCGCCTGTGATAGCCGAGAATCTTCCTGGCATCCCCCCTGCTGGAGGCTGATCCTCTACAACAGATTTAAACGATGTCCGTGTCGGAACGAATGATGGGGACCGCGTGGGATCAGAGGCAAACGGGTTTACTGGACCGCGTGGCCCATACTGCCCCAGCTGCGTTACTCCTTTTGCCCCACCGCCACCCCGCTGTTTGTTCAAAATCTCCGTAAGGGTTATAGCATCGACCAGTTCAGGCCCCCTGCCATAATTTGCCGCCGCCTCCATTTCGCCGGTTCTCTGTGCCTCTTCAAAGGCTTCTTTTGCAAGCTGGTTCTTCATTGCCTTGGCCGCTTGCGCTGCCATTTCAGCCTTCTTATAGAAGTCGTATCCCTGCGCTCCACCTCTGGCAACTTTCTCCATAAATCCAGCTTTAGGCATCTCTACGGGTCTGGCCCGCGCACTTGCTCTTGGATTAAGGGCATTGATCATATTAGCCCGAGCCTGGTTTTCCTCTGCTTGCTTCTGGGCTTTTCGCATTCGCTCTTCTTCTTCATTTCGAGCGAATCCTCCAGCCCCCGATGCTGCGGCACCCATGAGAGCCTTCCCTGCGAGGGGATTGAATCCACCTGCAAACGTGCCTAAAGCAAAGAGCCCCGCAGGCACTGCGAAGCTGGCCGCGTCTTCCAATACGTTCCCAAGTTTACTTAAGAAAGCCATTTGATATAATTATCCTTTGAAAGCGCCCTGTAGGGTCATTCTCTGCTATCGGGGGCGGCGTTCTTCCATATGTCCATCTTGAAATTCGACTCTGTAATATTGTCTTGGGCCCCGTCCATGACGGTGAATTTTCTTAATATGCCCATGCTCTTCAACCAATTGACGGGCTTCATCCTCGCTAAAGTCCAAATTATACCTTTGCCCTCTCTCTTTTTCTGCTCCTGTAAGTAAGCCGAGAGATTCTGTCTCCTGTGCTGTCGGCTGGAAAGCGTCAGGCGAGCGCAGCTTCTCCCGGTCAGAAATTAGAGCCTGATTAGGATTGAAGGGGTCGCCTCCAGGGGCTGCTGACGTCTGCCCCACTCCTGCTACTAACTCGGCATAGCGCCTAGAAAGGGCTGGATCTTTGATGTCATATTCTTCAGCAGCTAGTGCCATGGCTAAAGGATCTCTATCCCTGAACTGCTCTTCTGCCCTCTTATCTGCGGCCTGGGATATAGCCAGTTGATCTTGGAATTGCTTCTGCTGCTGCGCGAGCCTTTGCGTGTCCAATGTTTCCTCACTGCCAAGCGTGCCTGTCAGCGCAGCCCTTCTAAAAGCCTGATCAGATGCGAGTTGCTGAGCCTGTAGGGTGTCTTGCGGTCTGTCTCCAAATTCTGGCATTATTTTCCCAGTGATACGCGCCCGGTCTAACTCTGAACTCACGTCAAACTGGCCTGACTGCTGGGCCATACGGGCCTCTTCCAATAGCTTCCGCTGCGCGAGTTCCTTGGCAGCTAAAGTTTGATGTCCACCCCATTCAACGCCTTCCCGTATAACGTTTCCTTCTTCGTCTAATACATCAGCTGTTCTACCTCTAGGAGTAAAGCCAGAAGCTAAAGCAACATTAGTATCTCTTTGAAGTCTTTCTTGATTGACTTGATCTAGCCTGCGCTGTTCATCGAGATCCAGAGATCTGCCAAACTGCTCACCCTGCTGCGTTAACTGCTTAGATGCTAATGTTTCTTGGTCTTTATATTCTCCAATAAGGTTTGCCTCAGCTAAGTCACGCTGCTGTTTTAATTGCTGAGCTTGAAGGGTTTGCTGTGGATGTCCCATTGGTCCCGTTATTTCACCTAATGCTTCCCCTCTACGTAACTCTAGCTGCTGGGCAGCTAACGTATCCTGTTCCCCGAGTTTGCCAGTCAGCCCTGCCCTAGCTAATTCCTGTTGATCCAATAACTGCTGGGCTTGGAGAGACTTCGTAGTAGTGGGGTGTCCAGTTGGCCCCGTAATAGCTATGTCACCTATCGCCTGTTCCCTAGTCAAATCTTGGCCTGCTTCGAACTGAGATTGCTGCTGAGCAAGACGTGCTGCATCTTGCGTAGCCTGCTGAGCTAACTGCTGTGCTTGAAGGGTTTTTCTCGGAGTGGGAAATCCGGTTGGGCCTACAGTTTCAATTTCACCTATGGCTTGCTGTCTAGCGAGATCCTGGGCTGATTGGAACTGGGCTTCCTGCTGAAGCCTTCTGGCTTCTTGCTCGTCTAACTGCTGCGATTGGAGAGACTTCGTAGTGACGGGTTCACCCATGTATCCCACGCGACCGGTGCTTATGTCTCCTGTCGCCTGCTCTCTAGCCAAATCTTGGGCTAATTGGAATTGAGATTCCTGTTGCCCTAGCTGCTGAGCGGCTAATGTTTCCTCGTCATCAAGTTTGCCGGTAATAGCCGCCTCAGCTAATCGCCTACGGTCAGTTGCGTCTATCTGTGCCTCTTCCAACTGCTGGGCTTGGAGAGTTTTCCGCACAACGGGGAACCCTGGGCCGCCTATGTCAATTTCCCCTAGCTGCTGCTGCCTAAACTGGCCTGCCTGCTGTGCTAAGCGTTCACGCTCTAATTCTCCTCGCTGCTCTAATTGCTGCGCCTGAACGGTTTGCTGTATGATGGGTTCGCCCATGCCCCCCGTGCCGGTCCTTATTTTGCCTGTCGCTTGTTCTCTGGCCAAGTCCTGGGCTAATTGGAACTGTTCTTCCTGCTGTGCTAACTGCTGAGCGGCTAAAGTTTCACTGTCTTCGAACTTGCCAGTCAACTGACCCGCAGCTAATTCACGCTGCTGTGCTAATTGCCGAGCGGCTAATGTTTCCTCTTCATCGAACAAGCCCGTAGCGCCCGCTTCAGCTAAGGCCTGCCTCTCGCCGAATTGAGCCTGCTGTTGTTCCAATGCCGCCTGCTGGGTCGCCATGCCAGTAGCCTGCGGCAATATCGACTGTAGGAGCCGGTTCATTCCTTGCGATCTGATGCCCGCTCTGCCTCTCTGCGTACCGACATCAAATTCGCCCATAATATCTGCCACGGCACCGGAGGACACCCCCGAGCCGCCCAGAACTCCGAAACGCTGCAAGTCTTCAATCTGCTGCTTTCTTGCACGTTCAGCCCCTACATCATATTCAGCCAACGCAGACTGCGTCATGGCGTCTTGGCCAGTCATTCCTCCTGATAGCTGCTGAGCCAGGAACTGCTGCACTTGGCTATTTAAATCAAGAGGCTCAGCCGCAATAGGCTGGGCCCCGGCGTCAGCAATTAAGGCGTCATTCGGATTGAAGGGCTTAGGCGGTGGCGGTGGAGGCGTCGGGGCTACGGCAGCAGCAATTAAGGCGTCATTTGGATTGAAGGGCTTAGGCGGTGGCGGTGGAGGCGTCGGGGCTACGGCAGCAGGTGAGGCTGCTGGCGGTGGTGGCGGTGGGGTTACGGGCAGTTGCCCCGGCCTGCCACCCACCGCGTCAACAGGTGGTGTCGGTGGCGGTGGTGGCGGTGGGGTTACGGGCAGTTGCCCCGGCCTGCCACCCACCGCGTCAACAGGTGGTGGTGGCGGTGGTGGCGGTGGTGGTGGGGTTATTGGTGCCTGCCCCGGCCTGCCACCCACCGCATCAACAGGCGAGGGTGGCAGGGTTGGTATGACACCCCGTCCTTGCGGGCCACTCGCCGCACCAGTAACACGCGGCGATGGTTGTCCTGGTCTACCGCCTACGGCGTCAACACGGGGTGGTGCCGGTGGCGGTTGGCCGGGTCGGCCACCCACCGCATCAACACGGGGTGGTGCCGGTGGTGGTTGCCCCGGCCTGCCGCCTACGGCGTCAACGCGGGGTGGTGGTGGTGCTGGTGGGGTTATCGGTGGCCTGCCGCCTACGGCGTCAACGGGCGGTGGCGGTGGTGCTGGTGGGGCTACGGGTGGCCTGCCGCCTACGGCGTCAACGCGGGGTGGTGGCCGTAACCTCTCCCGGTCAGATATTGGTTGGGGCGGTGGGGCAATGGGCGGCCTGCCACCCACCGCGTCAACGCGGGGTGGTGGTGGTGGCAGTTGGCCGGGTCGGCCGCCCACCGCATCAACGCGGGGTGGTGGTGGTGGCAGTTGCCCTGGCCTGCCACCCACCGCGTCAACGCGGGGTGGTGGTGGTGGCAGTTGGCCGGGTCGGCCGCCCACCGCATCAACGCGGGGTGGCGCTGGCGGTGGGGTAATGGGCGGCCTGCCGCCTACTGCATCCTCCATGCCTCTTGCAAAGCCTTGCTGCTGAGGAGTCATTCCATAAGGGCTCACCTGCGACCCCCTCTGGGCCAACATCCGCTGGATGTCTTCCAGAGTTTTAGGCATATTACCTATAGATGCAGTAGGGCCTTGTCCCATACCCCCTGCCATACCTGGACCAATTGAAGGCGTAATTCCTCCTCTGCCCGCATTCCATGGCCCAGCCCTATTCAGCATATCATTTTGAGGACCAAACTGACGCTGTTGCTGTGCAAGCCTCCTTGCCCCTTCGTTGTCGCCTGCATCTGATAACCTTTGCGCTTCATCAGCCCATGGTGGCCGTCTCCGCAGTGCATCACTCGCCCTTTGTCTTTCATCATTACGTTTGGACTGATCAAACAGCGCCATTTCCCTCTGAAATTGATCCTGCGGAATCGCCCCACCTGGCCTCAGCTGTCCAAACCCTCCTCGCGATAGCTGTCGGGCCTCCAGCGTATTGGGCCTGCCGCCTACGGCGTCGCGCTGAGGCGGTGCTTGGCCAAGTTGTGATCGTGGAGACTGACGATGTTGCTGTGCAAGCCTAGAAGCCTGCTGTCGGGCCTCCAGCGTATTAGGCCTGCCGCCTACGGCGTCCTGCATTTGCTGCGGCATTCGACCTTGGCTAGCTAAAGCAGCAGCTAATGACTCGCGATCACCTAATGCACGCTGGAGGCGTTTCAGTCTGTCTCGATCAGATATTCTTTTTCTCTTAGCCATAGTTAAGCCGCCGATACAGTGTCAGTGCCTACATTGATACCCAGGTGATCTTCGCTGCTTCCCCTTGGTACGTACGATCTATTACCCTGCATGGCTAAGTTCTGCCTCATTGCCAGATCCATGGCTCTGTCTTTTCTGCGAGACTCCATAAGGGCTTGGTTTTCATCGCCCTCCTCATCGAGGATCATACCAGCGGCTCCATAGATCAGGATGTTCTCTATAAGCCTCGGCGTCCCCAATGCCAGCATCTGCGAAGTGTCGTTAGTCGAACTCCACTCAGCGATATCGATCTGAAACCGAATCCTAATCGTTGCCACTGCCGAGGGAGTCCTCCACAAACCTATCACTGGATACCCCGTGGTGGCATCCAGACCTTCGATATGAACTGCTTCTACAGTCCCCTCGTCGCCCCTGTCGAGATCCAGTAGGTCATACTTGTCTGGCCCCACAATTCCCAAGGGGTTGTCGTTGGTTTCATCCACAAAGGACCACCAGTTGCTGACGTTTCCGCTGACAGGCTGATATGTCCTTGTGGATGCTACCGTGTTAAACGTGGTCGTGCGATCCAGCCACCACCACTTTGTCACAGCCATCACCTCTGCCAATACCATAGATAGGCCCTCTCTGGCTCTGTCCTGCTCAGAAGAGTCGCTTTCCGTCAAACCAGCTCGACGCAACGTCCGAGTGATAGCCTGAGCCAATGTCATGCCTGGGCAACTCCATCGTCTACTATTTGTCCGTGAACCTGCAAGTCAGACCTGACAGAGTTGTCCATTCTCTGGCCTTTCATCTGAAGGTCGATCCACTGTTTGTACTCATCTGTCAGGGATGGACCGCCATCTGCCGCTCTTGCCGCTATTTGAACCGTTGATCCAGATGGGCGCTCAGACTCATCTCTGTAGTCCGTGGATGTCCCATCGGGAGCTATGTATCTCTTGATGTAAGCTGGAGGCAGCGGGCGTTTCGTTTTGCCAGTTTCTTTATCTATTGGATGTTTAACCTCAAGACCTCCAGCTACATGCAGGTGGCTTTCTCGGTTAAAATCTCTGTTGTAGAACCCAGAAGGCTTTAGCTTATCCTCCTCTGGCTTGAATAATTCTCGACCTTCGTCCGTTTCAGAAGCCGCCTTGAGAATCTCCGTAGCAACTTCAGGCCTTTTACGAACAGCCGCTAAAAGCGCATTGATAATCTCTGGCAACTCGTTTAGCTCGGGCTCTACAGGGACAGGGGCTTCCTCGGCAGGACCAGCATTCAATGCTTCCTGCGCTTTTTTGACTATCTCCAACGCCTTTTGATCAGGCTCCCCGGCAGGACCATCTTGGCCAAGGTCATTGTAGCTATCTGTTGCTTTGGGCTTTGCCATTATCTACCTCGTATTAAGGAGGGACGGGGTTGCCCCCGCCCCTCTTGTTATTGCTACTCCAAACCGTACAGGCGCACCCCAACGTGACCCGTGCTGTCAGGAGCAAATGTCGCCTGGCCAACTAGCGGCTCGGTTTCAGCATCTTTCAGCTGCACCGCACCAGCTACTCCGTCCGACAGCGTCAGGTTGTCCCCGATAGCAATCGACCCGTCAGCCAAGATTGTGCATACACCCGTGGTCTGCACCCAGCCATAGTAGCTGGCCTGCATAACACGATTGGTAACACCGCTGATAATGTAATCCGTCCCGGCAGTGGCTCCGTGGACGCTACCGTACAGACTGCCTGTGATAGCAACATCTGTGGCAGTTGTGACGGCGATTACAAGCCCGTCATACAGGGTAAAGTCTACAGCGTCCGAACTGGCAGCAGTGTTGCCGCGAATCCTGTACGTATATCCTTCGCCTGCACCGTCAGTGGTGTGCAGGTACCCACCCGCATACTGGTCTGCCGTCGCACTGCCCAGCGTCCCAGAATCCGTAATGGTGACCTTTGTGGCCGCAGCGTCAGCGGCAGTCACAATGTTATCCGTTTCGACAACGGCAGTGGCCGAAACGTCCTGGCTCACCAGCAAGCCTGCTGCGGTGGCCGAGACAAAGTAGCAGTAACGGAACCGGCGACCGTCTGCCAGTTCGCGCAAAGCGCCCACATCGCCCTGCTGTGTGGAAGACTCTTCATAAAGCCCCTGGCTTACGCCTGAAGAAGGAGCCTGAATTGTCCCTGAGTTTACAAAATCAACCATTGGTTCCCTTTCTTTCTTCTTTTTGCCGAGTCAACGGGGGCATTGGCTTGCCCCCCGAAAGGCTGTATTAGGTGCCTGTGATTGCGGTAGCAACACCGCTTCGACGCCTATTGTTTGTGGTGTACTGAACGCCAGCAACGACATACGCCAACTGCGCCAGCTGACCATTGCTCTGCAAAGACGTAAACGACGTCTTCTTAAAGTTGGCTTTGCTGAGGATGTTGAGTTTGTTGTGGTTGGTGTTCTCGAAATACGTGTGCAACGCGGTGCAGTCATTGTCAGCTACGACTTCAGCCTGATAGAAGGCTGGCATCAGTGAACCGCCAATGCCCTTGGCGTCATCAACAGAGGTTCTCGCGTAGCCCTGCGAAGACAGTGCAATGCGATAAGACTTAGCGATGCTCCAGGTGGTATACATCTTCTGGATTTTGCCGCCCTGGATGTGACATAGGTCCATCACATCGTTCCACCGATCAATGCCGTCGAAGACGTTGGTAGCTGTCTGCGACAGGAACGTGGCCGCTGTGGCTGAACGCTGCGACTCCCAGAACGTCTCCGTGCTGGAATTGATACCACCAACGGTAGCGCCAGCGGCATCGGCCATAAGATCAGGGAAGCCCAGCATGTTCTTGCCAGCCTGCGCGGTGTAGAAATCTTCGTTGATAGCTTTGAGGATGGAATCCATCGCGTTGTTCCCGAGGGCTTCCATCTCGTCGAAGATTGCTTCTGGTCCACTATTCTCCCAACGCTCCGTGTCGGAAAGAATGATGGGGACCGCGTAGTAGCGCCATTTGTACCTGGCGCTCTGGAATGGATTGATCGGTGCTTTTCCGAGCGTGTCGTAGGTATCGAACGATTCTGCATTACCGCCCGCGCTCTGCAAAATCACCTGAATTTCGCGACCACCCGTTTTCGATATCTTCGCCTTCTTATGCGCGTTTACCGTCGGGTAGTCCTCGAAAAAGTTGTCCTGAACCTCTTTGTCAATGGTCCTCTGGGTTGAGGACCAATGACTGTCCAGGGTTTCTGAAAGTGTCTGTGCCATAATGCTCTCCGTTTATACGGAACCCACCATATTTGCCTTGATTTCAGCGATGGCTTCATCGCGAGACAGCTTTGCCTTGCCGTTAGGGGCTGATGAAGGTTGCGTGGACCCTGCGATGCCTTGCTTAAGCCGCTGTCGCGTGGCCTGCGTTCTTCCTCTTGCCCCCGCTGCCTCCTCTACCGTCTTGTTAGTTGCCAAACCCACTAATTCGGCTATGGTAAACTCGCCGCCGGTTACTGGGTTCGTGTTCCCGAAATTACGCTTGATAAAATCGGAGGATAACTGGACGGATTCGTCGCCAAAAATCTCATTGGCCTCATCGATCTGTGTCTGAATGGCTTTGGTCTGCGTTTGTAGCTGAGCATCAGAAAGTTGCCAGACAGATTGTTGGGTCTGCTGAAACTGTGCTTCCAGTTCCTGTAGCCTTCCCAGTTCTGCCTGTGTTCTTTCCATCTCATAAGCCATGGCATAAATCGTGCTAAGCCCTGCCCGGTCTTCTGGGCTGAGATCCGGCTGCTGTAAAGCCTGTGCTGCCAATTGCACATACTGAGATGAAGGAGCATCCGAGGGCAGTCCCTCTGCGGGTTGTTGCGCCTGTGCGTACGCTGCCTGTTGCTCCCAAGCGGCTCGTTCTGCTTGGAGGGCTTCACGCTCGCGTGCAATCCCCTCCATCTTTTTGGTGTAATCCGATTGGCGTAGGTACCCGTTATGCTGCTCGTCAGCATCAAGGGTATCGTTGTTTTTTGGCGCAGGAGTTTCCTGTGCCCCATCGTCCGATTCTGTCGGTTCGTCGAGTGCCCCCAGAGGCGTGTCCGAGCGCAGTCCATCTCCCAACTGCTCTACGGGTGCTTCTGTTGCTTGTTCTTCGGTTGTCGATAGATCGGCTACTTCACTCATCATTAATCTCCTTCGAATTTGACCCACATGTCCTGCATCGGACGATCAGGTCTTCCTGTATGCTTCCAGTCTACTTGGTCTTTTGGTGTTCGATTTAAGATTTCCTCCATGCTATCAGCGCGGATGAGATTGGGATCTTGTTCATGTTGAGGAAGGCGCTCCCCGTAACTCTCGATCTCGTCTCTTGTCTCTGGCCCTCCTACGTCCGCTAATCCCAACTCCTTCAACAGCTTCTTCTTGTGTCCGTAGCTTTCGACTACGCATCCAAACTGAGGGTCGAACTCTCCGTACTTCATCCCAGAATGGGTGGGATGGATGCTGTTGGTCTTGCCCATAATCCATCCAGCTCTTTTGCCGCAGCTGCACCTAATGGTTTTAGGAGTCTTGTCATCTGTTACCGGATACCCGCGATATTCTTTGCCGCAAGAGCAGCCGTAATCCCAAAGCCTAAGCACCTAGATCTCTCTCAACTCTGCCATCTGCCCAGCGGACAAGATGTAGTGAGTCACATCTGCCATGGTGGTTTCCTTTGCCCCCGCCAAAATGCGCTCAATCTTGTCAGAGGTGCTTTCTTTAGCTGGTGCTGCTTTAGCCACTTCTTTTTTCTTAGCCATTATGCCTCCTGTGCTGTTACGACATCAAAGATTTTCTGTGCATTGCTTCGTACCTGGGAAATGACATCCCCGGCGTTCGTTTGTACCGCCCTTTGCGGTCCTACTTGTGCAGCTTGTTCCTGCTGTTCTTGCTGAGCGTGCTGCTGCATATGGGTATTCATCATGCCGTCGATGTAATCGATCTGCTGCTGTGCAGCGGCGTTGACTTGCTGGCCCTGGAAGTCTATCTGTTGGGCCTGCTGCTGAAGCTGTTGGTAGGTTGGGTGATTCTGGTATCCTGAATGGATCTTATTGTGGGCTTGGTGGTCTTGGCCCTCGATAACCCCAGGGTCACGGAACTGGCTGATGATCATCTCGTTCTCAAACTGAGCTGCTCGTTCCGCTTCAGGATTGTTATCGGATACCATTAGCTTCTCTATGCTGCCGGGATTAAAGACCGATGCCATGAACTTGTCGAGTTCCATTCTGTCAAAGTTTGGAGACTGAATCGCCCTGTCGTAGAACTGTAGTGCTTTCTCCTGTTGCATCTGTGCGAAGAGGGGTTGCATGGAGCCTGCTTTAACGCGAATACGATAGGTCCACAAGAAATCCGATGACCTTAAGATCCGCGTGAAACGCTGCTGCCCGTCAGGGGCTACGTTGATCTTGAAGTTTTTGCTTTCGTAGCGAGGATCGCCCATCATTTGAAAGCTGTTTCGCACTACCGCCTCATACACATCAGAAACAGCGATCTCCATCCATTCCCTGTTAACCTGAACTGCGGCCCCGATTTGGGCTGATTCAGTCGCTGAGCGCACGGGTCCGTCCTGTGCAATCTCAGTGACCCTCGTCATTTCCTCTTCGTACATCTTGCAGCGGTCTTCAAAGGCGTATTGGTCTGACGGTACGCTGCCGTAGTTCAACTCGCGGATGCTGTTTACATCTTCTACATCATGCCATTCCCCATCGACGCCTTTTTTGAGGCTTTCCTTTAACTCAGGGTTAGCCATGGACTCGGAGCGGCTAACGACACCCTGTCTTGATGTCCGCTTGAGCATGGAGGCCTGACGGGACATCGATTCAACGATGCCGTACTGGAGATCTTCGACGTATTTGAGATGTGCCTTTGGGATAAAGGAGGACGGGTGCATGTCGAACTTGACCGGTATGAACTGGAACCCGTTTTCGACCAGCCATCCGGTGCCCTCTTGAGGGTTATCCAAGTCCAGCAATGGCGTCTCTCCGTCCTCCTCAAAGACGGGGTTGTTTAGCTGGTCTACTACTTGAGGGAAGACCAGCTTCCTGAAGGGGTGATCTTCCTCTTTGACCAGCACGCCATCAACGAAGGTGTTCAGCTTTTTGCCCAACCTGTCGTGGATGCGGTCGATGAGGACGAACTTGCCATTACGGATAGAGTTTTTGGTGGCATCTCCGTTGGGGTCATCGGAACTCTCTATCATTGGCTCGCCAAATCCGATGCGTTCGCTTTTGTCGGATGAAGAGGGCTTGATGTCCTTTTTGTTTTTCAGGCCTTTTTCTTCCATGAAAAACTCATGCAGCACCCACATCCGTTCTCTTATGTATCTGGCATGGCCAAACATGTGAGGTGGGGTGGTGGGATCTACTTGGACAAAGCCCGGCGGCACCCTGGAGACGGCCGGGAGATCTTCTTCCATGGAGTCGTTGGCGACGTAGGGTGGGATCATCTCGTCGCCTGATGGATTGTAGTCGTTCCTTAGCCAGCCCAGACCGCAGATAAGGGAGTCGAAGATGGCTTGATGGACATGAGGCTTAGCAGCCATCTGATCGAGCAGTGATTCGGAGGCTCTTTCGAGCAACTCTGACATATCACCACTGTCGTCGTCTTCGATGGATATGATCAGGGTGGGGTAGTTGAAGGCGACGGTGGCGATAAGCTGACGTACGATGCGGTAGAATCTGGGCACCTTGATGAGCTCTTCGACCTCTAAATCGCGGATTTTCCTGTCAAACTTCAGGTCATAGAGGTCTGCGGTGGTCTGCCACTCCTTCATCTTATTATCGTAGAGCTTGTCGAGGATTTTCATCTCCTCGCGCCAGTACGTTACTTCTTCTTCTTTCAATTTTCCCCCGGAAGGATGATGTTTTTCTCAACTACATCAACGCCTACGGCTTCACACAGCCTGGATAGGGCCGATTTGAGTTGCTCGACCTGATCTTTGCCTAATGAATGGGGTCCATTGAGGCTGGCGATGCCTAAAAACGCCACAACGGTAGTGACATCCGCTTCCCAGTTATCCATAGCGGGATTTTTCCTCTTTTAGAGAGGCAATGATGGAAGAACCGAGATACGGCGCAGAAACGGGCTCTGGTTTCTTGATTCTGGGTCGATATACGTGATTGATACCGTATCGGAGGGCATCGGCGGGGTGATCGTCGCCGCCTTTCATCACATCTTCTGGATTGGTCTGATCTCTAACCACGGAGGAGAGAGATCCGAGCACTTTATCGGTGCGGCCTTTGAAGAATTTGATCCTTTTACTATATAAGAGGTCTTTTAGGTTCCTCCAGCCGTTGATGCGCTCCATATTGGCCCTGGTGAGGTAAATACCCTCTTTGGCGAACGAATCAGACGGCGAAAGCGCCTGTGAGGCTTCGCCTGGGCGTCTTTTGGTCCACATATCATGTGGTGCAAGGGCAAGTGAAGGCCTTTTACCTATTATAAAGGGGCAATGATCGACCATGTCCTTGATTCCACGGGCATGATCGGCACCTCCAACCTCTCCACCTCGGTAATATTCATCGATCACATAGACATCGTCGTCATAGTTCACTGCCAGCAGCAGGGCGACGGTGGGATTATGCTCTCCGTAGTCCATACAGAGAAAAGGAGCCCATCCCTGGGGGATCTCAAAGGGCTCTACTACCACTTCTGCCTTACGCAGCATTGAGAAATAACTTCCTACCACCGCATCCCAGTCCCCATCGAGCCAAGCGGACACTAATTCGGGATCTCCAGTGCCTTTGAGGCGATTTACGTAGCCTGGGTCAACCTTTAGAAGCTCTTGGTTGTCTGTAAGCCTGCCGCGCAGGAACATGCGGACCATGTCAGTGTCGGGGTCTTGGTAGGGAACCCCGCCCTGGGGATGGTCGCCTATGTGGAAATACTCTTTGACCGCTAAATGACCGGGGCCACCGGGGTTGCCGGTGGATCTGATGCGTTTGTTCTTGGCTTTACCGCGCAGGGTCGCTTTGAGGCGGTGATAGGCTTCCAGATCTTCCCACAGGGGCAGTTCATCCCATCCAATCCATGAATAGGAATGTCCCTGATAGGCAGTTACGTCAAAGATCGTATCTATGTGCCTGAGTTTAAGTGTGGCTCCTGACTTCCAAGTCCACGTATGGGAGCCAACCTTGTAATACCCGCCAATACGTGGGTAGATCTCAAGGGTCCGCTTGATTACTTCTTCAAGCTCAGGAAACGACCGCCTGAACAAAACGCCTTGCCAGTTAGACCCCTGCCAGAGGCCTGTGGCAAAGTCCCCTATAAGGAAGTCGGTCTTGCCTGGGCCTCGACTACCGCCAAAGAACAGTTCATCAACGACTTCTCTGAGGCTGATCCCGGCTGCTTGAGGCCCGGCTTGCGGAGCCCAGGCTACAGCATCAGGACAGATCGGCAAGGGACTCGGCCTTGACCGGCCTGGTTCTCTCTGAATCACCGACATTCTCCCTGACCCGCTGCATGGCGAGTTTCTCGGGTAACGGCTCTACCTTAACCTCATTCAGATGCTTTTCCTGATACTTCTCCCACTCAAACAGCGTTACCGCTTTAGGCGCTACGATCTGCGCCACGGTAATCGTCTCATCTATCTGCAAGGGAATTAGCTTAGAAGCGATCTTCCAGAACTCCACAGGGTGTTCCTTGGCAAACCTCGCCACTCCCTTGGCTCCCTGGTTATATATCTCGTTCTCCAACAACATCTTCATGTCCTTGGAGAGCTTGTTCTTGTTCCTTGCCCCAGGGGGGCGTCCAATCCTGCCGCTTCTCTCAGCCTTACCGCTCATCTGGTCCTTGCTGGACCCGCAGCACGTTGCTGAGCCCCTCTCAATACCTTTTTACGGGCCAGTTCCTCCGCTAAGCCCAGGGCAGCAGCTGGGCCCTGCTCCATCCTGCGCTTACGCTGCTTCCCATTGCCGTATGACCCCTCACCGGGCATAGGAGCCTCCAATAACCATTGATACCATATGATACTAAGCAGTAATACTTATTACCATAATACAATAGTTATAGTAAAAGGTCAACCAAGGCTATCTACCCAGACATGGTATATGGGCGGGAATGGGAATATCGACGCAACTCGGCAACGCGCCGATTGGCGACATCTTTCCTATCCTCAATATCCTCAATATCCTCAAAACTCTCTGGGTGGATACCTTTCTGAGGATATTGAGAATGGGTAGTTACCTACGGTTATGCCCCAAAAGAGGCTGAAAGGCCCAAAAGCGCAGGTTGGCCTGCGGATTTAGAAACGGATTCAGAGGTGGGGCCATGACCTGAATGAGTCACGTAAGCTCAGCGATAGCTGACAGTTAGACATTCAGGACTACGGTTTTGGGCAAAAAGAGGCTGAAACCCTCATAACCGTGACATCCTTCAGGGGGCAGCTTTAGAGGATGTAACGCTTCTGGAGGGACGGGATAAGGAATTTCCAACAACAAAAATCCTGATGCCGAACTCGTAACTATTAGTAAATCATTGCAGTTACGGAAAGCGCTCGGTGGACACTTCAGTCTCCGAACGTTTTCCCGAACCCAAACCGTAAGATCCGTTCAGGGTGCAGCTTTAGAGGGACGGGATAAGGGCTCAATTCTGCACATCGAAGCGGACAACTTTGACGGGTTGGACAACTGGACAACACCTGGCCATGTCCAGTTGTCCAGTTCTACCAGAGAGAATCACCAACGAAGGTTGTCCAGTTAATACCAGCTACATCCAATACCTAGTGTCTCAGCCAAGTGTTCTTGATACTAAGTGATACCAAGTACCTGCCACCAGCTAAGAGTTACACCCTATAGACAACACCATAAGACAGAGAGTCACGCTTGTTCCACGTGGAACACCCAGGGGCAGACTGGTTTTTACTGCAAAATGCGTGTGAGGGCATGAACGACCACCACCCCTCGCATCGGAAAGCCCTTTCACGACATGGTATTACATGGTGTTTGGTATCACTTGATACTTGATACCACATGGCACTTGATACCAAGTAGTATCAGGTATCAAGTGATACCAAGCCACACGCACGCGCACACGTGCGTGTGCGTGCGTGCGAACGCACGCGAGGCGCACGTCCTGCGCGGCGTGTGCGGGCGGCACGCCGCATACACACGGGCCAAGCCGGGTGCGCCCATACCTATTATGGCGCGCATGTTGGTTTTCGTGCGGTTGCGTAGTATCCGAGGGTGCGGATAGTCCGTTTAGCAGGGCGTGGATTTGCGGGCCCGCCGCACCCGCCGAGGCGCGCCGATTTGCGGGCGATCCAGTCGAGGTAAAAGGAAGTCAAGAAAAACCCTTGACAATCGAAGGGCCCCTGTGTAGGTTAGTTGGCAGGTAGTGCACACACACGCACCACACACGCACCACACACACGGAGACACACACCATGAACGAGCAGATTGAGCGCCTCGCTGGCGACCTCTTGCAAATTGCCCAGGCTGCACAAAGAAGAGCGAACCCGCACAGGATCGATAGCGCCGAGACTGAGTTGGGGTTATCCCTGAGGCTGGGATTGATGCTTAGGGATAACCCCAACTCAGTGTCATTTGATGATATCAAGGCCGCACTGAAGTTGGCGACCAAGAAAATTAACCAGATTCAACACCGCGAGGAACAGAAGCGCGCCGCCTCCGCCGCTGAAATCGCCCGCGAAGAAAAAGCGGGCGAGCGCGAGCGCGCCGCGTTCCACGCGCCGCTTGACCCGAATCTTGACGTTGTCCCCTTGCCTGAACTGGACCAATACTTCCGCTAGCACCCACCACCAAGGCGGGCGCACACTGCGCCCGCCTCACCACCACACACACGGAGAAGAGCCATGAACTACCGATTGACACGCACCCTGCGCGCCGCCGCTGAGCACTACCTAGCGTTGCAGTCCAGGGCACGACATCCAGACGGGCGCACCGCGTCGGGCACCTCGCGCGCCTGGCACCCACATCGCCCGCTGTCGTGCTGCGCCAATATTCGCCCACCGTCGCGTGCCTATCCTTGGTCGTTGATGGTGCATTGTCGCACAATGCCACACGTCGCCACCGACCTGGGCGTCGATGTCCACCGCTTACGATGGGCTGTGCGCCGCGTCGTGGAAGATCAATAGCATGTTGATCCAAGTCGAGGCGCGCCCGCAGTACGGCCAGCTAAGATACTATCCGACCGCCCCGGCCATCGCCGAGGCATACACGCGCCTCACTGGCCATAAGACCGTCATCATTGAACACACCGCCGCACTGGCGACGCTGGGAATCACCGTCGAAGTCACGAAGGAAGCTAACCCATTCAACACACCCATTTCACGGAGGGCATCATGAAACCAGGAAGCACGCTCCAAAATATCGCGCAACGCCTCAACGAACAACGCACAGCAAGCGTCGACCTACTAGTTCAGGAACCCGCTATAACTATGACAGCGGGCGGGTCAATCGCCGTGCCCGACACACCCGCACCTGATAGATTTCAAGGCAATGACATTGTACTAGATCCAACACCGCTTGCCCACCGCCAGATAGGTACGCACCTTGGCATCCCTGCGCCTTACTACGACCGGATGCGCAGCGACGCGCCGGAATTGCTGGCGGGCAATGTCAACCGATGGCTAGCCGACCACACGGACGGTGTGCGGATGTTGCGCACGTTGACACCGACCGCCGAGGCGCACCGGCACACACTCCGCGCGTTTCTCTCTAATCGCTACCGCCCGCTTGATAACTACGACCTGGCACAGGCAGTACTGCCAGAGCTAGACGCTAACGGCTTCACGCTGCGATCGCACGAGCTAACCGATACGCACCTTTACGTTAAGGCCGTGCTAGAAGAACGCACCCTCGACGTTGCGGTGGGCGACACTGTCGCAATCGGCGTAAGTATCCGTAACAGCGATGTCGGTTGTTCGTCGCTATCGATCGCGCCGTTTATTGAGCGGTTGATTTGTACCAACGGGATGACCATTAACGACCTGGGCACGCGCCGCCGCCACGTTGGCAAGCGGTTAAACGGTTTCGAAGATGGCGCTTTGATCGCTGAGCACCTGTCAACCGAGGCGCACGCCGCCAGTGACAAGGCCTTTTGGCTGGCGGCGCGTGACACCGTGCGCGCCTGCGCCAGTGAGGCGACGCTTGCCACCGTCGCCGATAGTATGCGCCAGGGGCGCGAGATACGCGCCACCGGGCACCCTGCGGAAGTTGTGCGCCAGGTGTCGCGGCGTGTCGGGATCACCGAGAGTGAGGAAGCGGGCGTACTTGAGCACCTGATCACGGGCGGCGAGTTATCGGCGTACGGCGTCGCGAACGCCGTAACACGCGCCGCCGCCGATGTCGATAGCTACGACCGCGCCAGTGAGCTAGAGGCTATCGGCTGGCAGGTACTGCAACTGCCCGCGCGCGCTTTCGCCGCGTAATTACACACACACCGCGCGCCCTGGCACACGTTGCCAGGGCGCTTTTTTTTGGAGGATAACCGATTGCAACTTTTAACCGAAGCCACCGCGAACACGAAAACCGCGAAGACTTCCGACCAAGTCGAGAGCGCGATCTTGCACCTATTACCCGCCAGCGCTAGCGGGTACAACGTGTGCCCGCTGGCGTCGCCTGGATGTATCGCCGCCTGTCTCAATATCTCAGGGCGCAGTGCATTCGACGGCGCACAGGAAGCACGCCGCCGCAGAACCTTACTCTTTTTTCAGGATCGCGCGCAATTCTGGAACCGCCTCACAAGCGATATAGACACGCTAGAGCGCCGCGCGCATCATTCCGGGCTACCTGTCGCAGTACGGCTCAATGGCACGTCAGACATCGCTTGGGAGCGCCTCACAATGCCTGACGGGCGCACCATCATCGACCGGTACCCCACCGCGCAATTCTGGGACTATACTAAGCGACCCGGGCGCACGACGCCGCCTAATTATCACCTGACATTCTCACTGTCGGAGATTAACCGAGTCAACGCCGCCGCTGAGCTAGCGGGCGGGCGCAATGTCGCCGTCGTTTTCCAGGGATCACTGCCCGACCGCTGTATGGGCGCGCCCGTTATTGACGGTGACACGTCCGACCTGCGATACCTGGACGTGTCGCCCGCCATCGTAGGATTGCGAGCCAAAAGGCGCGCCATCCGCGACACCTCTGGGTTCGCGGTGCAATCGTGACCGGTGATATTGTCCTCCTTGCCTGCATAGGCGCTCTGTACGCCCTGTACAGGCGCAATCGCCGCCGATAGGTCTATTCACCCTCCCAAGCCCCCAAGCCCCCCACAAGCCCAATGCGGCGCTTGTGGGGGGTTTTTTGTATAACGCGCGTGCCCGCGCGCGCCTCGCGTGTGATACCAAGTGGTATTTGATACCACATACTACTTGATACCAAGTAGTATCAAGTATCACTTGGTATCAAGTATCACTTGGTATCACGCCACACACGCGCGCGCGCGTGCGCGTGTGTGGCGGGAAAAAAGGATAAGACACTATACAATTTCTGGATTTTTTCCAGCCAAAAACAAACGTCCTATTTTTGAAAAAGGACGAGACGCTATGCAATTTCTGGATTTTTAGCAGTCGGAAACAAACGTCCTATTTTTGGAAACGGATTACGCACACGGATTATGGCAAACCAGGGAACATCAATGTTTACACATCCCGCTAGTATGATTGTAGCGGATGCTACAATTCCGCTACGGCGATTGTAGCAGCTTCCAGGCGTGAGCCCATAACCGACAGTGCCCCAATGAGTTACTGGCCAATGAAAATAATACCAATATCCACTTGACAATCTATACCGCGTGATATTAGATTAGCACTATGATACAAACCTACGCACCACATAAGGAGATAGACATGACCAACTGGACGCACGATCCACCACATGCCGAGCCATGGCAGATGATGCGCTGTCCCGTCTGCGGGCATCAGTCGCCACCCTATGAGTGGTATTGCGATTGCCGGGAGGAGGAGGAGGATGATGATGAGGCGTGAGCTGATCGACAGAGATGGTGGAGAGGCTCACGAGGAGGAGCTATGTGGGTGTGGGGTATGGTATATGCCCCACGCCCGTGAGGAGGGCTGCGAGGACTGTCAGCGCCGAGAGCATGAGGAGCATCACCTGGAGGCAAGGCATCTATATGCCATCGCTCATGGATACTGATGGAGATGCAACTGCAACTATCCCAGAGGCAGCGGCTGGAAATCAGAGAGAGTTGTTCCGCGAGCGCGCTCCCCAAGACCTTTGAGTTTGTTCGCCAGGATATAGACAGCTTTGGACCACAGCTGGAGTTGGCCTGGAAAAACTCCAAGGCCCTGCGAAAACATTCCTATTCATGGATAGATATCGACGAATGCGAGCCGGTGGATCTGCTGCTATGGATCTATGCCCCTATACTCAGGCCCGATATGGAGAAATTCTACCGGGGCAAGGGCAAGAGGCTCAACAAACTGTACCCGCAGCGGATATGCAAGAAGTTAGACACCTGGCTGCTGCGCGTGCTGCAAGCGCAGATCGCCTGTACTGATATGCTAAGGAGATGGCAATGAGTAAATACGCATGGATTACCACGTTCGCGCAACGACTGGCCGATGAGGCTGAGGAAGGGGTCACGTACCGCCGCTGCGCCAGGATGGGCGGTATGCACGATGACCTGAGTGTGATCGTCAGGTACACGATCAGGGAGGCCAAGGACGGTCGCAGGCTGTGGCAGAGCCAGGGAGAGGTTGTCAACCTGATCCCCTCCTACATCGACACGCCAGGCATCGAGAGGGGATCGCTCCATAATAGGCCGGTGGCAACATGATCCCTACGATAGTCATCGAGATGATCGTAGGGCGTCAGCATGTGGGGGCGTCCCATCGCGCCGTCATCCGAGCGTTGGTACAGGGCCTCAATAATGGCCACAAATCGTGGATGCTGATGACCAAGCGGACGCGGAAAAGGTGGATGCGCCACGCCATCCGAGAGCACGAGAGCAACCGAAAAATCTACCGCCAGGTCACGGGAGGGATATAAATGCACATGCACGATTGGGTCGAGCACGAGGGCGGCATCCATGCCTGCACGGGCTGCAATGAGGTGGGGGTCGAGAAAGAGCGGACAAACCGCCTCCAGCTTCTTCCCCGCCGCGAACAGGATGTGCCGTGCATCAAAATCCTTGAGCCACTGGCGATGGCCGTCCACCTGGCGCAGATGTGCGAAGATATCAGCTACTTTGTTGCTTTGGGCTTTGACATGCCCCAGGCTCTGTACGAGAGCCGTGAGGGCGTGAGATCGGATCTGGGACTGTAATGCCGCGAGGAGGAGCACAACCGGGAGCAGGACGCCCACCGAATAAACTGGGACCACACGAGTCCGTTACGCTATGGCTACCACGAGAGCTGATGCGGCGCATAGACCAGATAGCTAAGGCAGCAGACGTTAATCGATCCAGAACCATCACCGCACTACTATCCGCTCAGACCAGAGGAGACTAACATGTCAACGAGCATCACCGCAGACCAGCACGGCGAAACACTCACCAAATCCCATAGCGACTCAGACTCCATCACGCTGAAAAAAGATGCGCAGGGGCGCATGGCGTGGGAGATCAAACACTATGCCTCATTCGGTGAGATGGGAGGTGTAATGGAGGCCACCAAAACGGTCGAGCGAGTGCATAAGATACTGCTGGCCCAGTACTTGGAAGACCGGTATGGCGATGAGGTGTGATCTGATACCAATAGGTGCCACATTCGACTACGTGGCACCTATTGGTATTGCCGAGAATTTTCTTGACAGGGTGCTTTCTTTTCCCGTACGTGGTGTTAGGATACGCACCTAATGCCCTTAGTCAGTTCCCTAGGAGATTTTTCTTTCCCTAAAAACCTAACTCAGGAGAACACAATAATGGCTGACAGACCCACCATCGAATGGACTGATAACATCCAGCAGGATTTCCACTGGAAATACGACGGCGTCGAGCCATACAAAGACGGAGAAAACGCCTACGGCAAATGGTATCTGTTTTCGGTTTCGGTTGATGATGTGGACACCTCGATGTTCGCCAAGCAAGATCTCATGGAAAAACTGGAGGCCTTGAGCCCCACGCTGCAAGCCGGCGACTTCGTCTCGATCAAGCCGGTGAAAACCGGCAAGCAGTCCCGGTCTTGGCATCTATGGGTCAACGACAAACCTGCTGAAGATCAACCCTCGGAGCCAGCCAAAAGCGAACCAACAAAAAATCAGCCTACCCTGGTTGATCTGGGGGAATTAATGTCAGCCTGCTTATGCCAAGCGGGCAGAGCATGGGATGATCGGTTCAAGGAGTTCCAGGGAGATACAGCAGGAGCCATAGAGCGCCTCGCAGTGACGCTGTATCTCGATGCGCGTAAGCATGGGATTCTGCCCATGGACCAGACGGAGGTATCCCCAGAGGAATCCCCAGAGGAATCCCCAGAGGAACCGCCCATGCCTAACGAGCCGCCCAATCCTGGGACAGAAGACGATGACGATCTCCCATTCTAGTGCCTCGGCCAATGCCGAGATGGCCGTTCTGGGGACCATGATAATATGCCAAGAGGCTTTACATCGGGGCCTGTACTTGCTCACCAAACAGCTTTTTTCTGTCCCCAATGCCATCATCTTTGGCGTTATGGAGACGATAGCCCGTCGAGGCGATGAGGTAAGTCAAATGACGGTAGGTGACGAGTTGAGGGCTTGTAAATTATTGGATGAGGTTGGCGGCTTGGATTACATCGCTGAAATTGCCAGCTATATGGCAACCGGAAGCAATATTGATAGTCTTTGCACCGACCTTATGAATAGCTCTCAATCCAACACCCTCTGGGGCCTGTGCCATGCCCTCAGGGTGGAGGCTAACGAGCGTCCACAAGATTTCACAGACGAAATGCTGGACGATTTGGCAAAGGTCATCCTAAAAATCAGGAGAGATTCCCGATGAAGAAAAAATTGATACCAAGTCCAAAATGGGCGTGGTGCAAAGTAGTAATAGTATCAATACCAGTTGAGCTATACGAGGAGAGGGTGTCTCAGGATGTACTGTGACATTTGCAATAGAAGGGTGATGCCGATTACGGACGCAGATTTCGTCGAAGGCAAGGCACATGTCTACTACGTGCCCACCGGGGCAGAGCCTGCAAAAGCAGAGCCCACCGATGACATAGAGATCATCATCAAAACCCAGAGGAAACGCATCTCCTCCACCGAATACCTGGGGGTCAACAGCGTGAATCTGTGCAAGGTCTGCTTGGATGGGATGCTGAAGTTGAATGGGATGCTGGAGGATCTCATCTGTAATCCAACCATCGATGATGACTGAGGTTAGATGGCATGTCCAGTCGAACTCGAACCCTGACACGCACTACGAGGTCAGCTGCCGTCGAGGGCCAGAGGGAGTAGAGTGGGAGTGCGGTTGTATCGGCTGGTACATGCTATCTACCAGATACCCAGGACGCCAATGCAGGCATATCAAATCCTGCGAGGCGATCCTGCTCAGCAGAGTCCAGCGAATGTACTACTCCACAGACCCCTATCATCCGGTAATCGAACATGAAACAGAGTCTTGAAATACCTGGGCAGTTCCCGTCGCTCAATGAGGTGATAAGAATAGCAAAATCTCATTGGTCCTTGTATTCCCGAGAAAAGAAAAGGATGACTGAGTCAGTGGCTTGGATGGCAGCTGCGCTAAAGCCCCACGAGAGGCCCGTGTCCGTGACCTTCACGTGGTGGGAACCCAACGCAAGAAGGGATGTGGATAACTGCCGAGCGATAGGGTGCAAATCGATACTGGATGGACTCGTTATGGCGCAAGTGCTTAAGAGCGATGGGCAAAAGCATGTACAGCAATTAAGGGATTTCTTCTACATCGACAGGGAAAATCCCCGAGTGCTGGTAACCATAGAGGATCTCTAATGGACCTTCAACCCCCCCCCTACACACAGGGCCACTCCCGGCCCTACGGCTCTCGCCTCTGCCGATCTCCACCGGCTCCCATTGTACTACACACAGCCGTTTTAGATGTCGGAATTACCGAAATGCAGGGCAGACTGCGAGAATACCCACCGGCTGGAATACTACCCGGTTGCAGTGGCCAGAGCCTCCCTCAATGGCAACGGTTAGGCTTTCGGGGGCATAAAAAAATAAGCCCCTCGGGAGGCACGTAACCGCTTACTTACCTTCGCCCGAGGGGCTATCTCCCAGCCGCTTCCAACTGGATGAGCCCAACAATATCAGATACATAACGGTTACGTGCAATGATCTGCGACAACAATAACACTATAGAGGAGGCCATGTCAAGCATGTTAAGCAGAGAGCACTTGGAAGAGTTGTTCATTTACGCTCGGCGCACGTTCCATTACGACCCAGATGTCTGGGGAAATACCGTAGAGGAGGCCGTCGCCAGGGTCAGGGATGGGTATGTGGTGCCGTGGCCGATGGTGAAGCTGTTAGTCCAGCACGCGGCAGCCATGCAGACTGCGATGATTTGCATGGATTCTGCGGTAGAGGAGAGGATGACCGACCTCGATGAACTGGCCAAGAATCTTCCCAAAAGTAAAACCAGGGCAAAATCAAAAGCAAAGACGTTACTTAACCCTAGGCCAAGGAAGAAAAAAAATGACTGACCGCACATATCCACTGTCCCCCGGTGACAAAGGTGGCACCGATACCGGCAAGGCCGCTGCTGAGGCAATGTCCCCCCACATGGGACCGCTGCAAATGGCAGTCATGGGGTATCTGTCTGTCCATGGACCCCATACGCCAGACGAAGTGGCGAAAGGCCTTGAGGCCTCCATATTAGCAATCAGGCCCCGCGTCAGTGAGCTGCGGCGGTTGGGGATGATACAAGACACAGGAGATCGCAGACCTAACCGGAGTGGCCACAAGGCCATCGTATGGCAGGCCAAAGAGCAGGGGAGTTAGCGATGGCACCTAAAGTCAGGGTCGACGTTGATCAACTACGCAGGGCGTCTAGGATGTACAACAACACCGCTGATGCCTCCAAGGCTATAGGTATCGCCCCCGCGACTTTCCGGCGACTATGCCGCAAGCATAACATCAAACCCCGGTGGGTTGGCCTGCTTCGAACTGAGTTTGACTAGGGAACAGGCTATAGGGGAAACAGAGATGGCTGAGGGCTTTTTCGGACCCGATAGAAACTACCACTACTGGCAACTGAAACGACATAAGCATAAACAGAAGCTGGACGGCAAAATAGGCTACTGGCTATATTTGAAGGAGATGAAGGAATGGAAGGCCTCACAGATACGCAAGAGGAGATTTATCAATGGCTGAGGGACCGCATTATTATCGACCATCTACCCCCTACGATGCGGGAGATTTCCCGGCATTTCGAGTTCGCGGGCGCTACTGGGTCACGCTGCCACCTGCGTGCACTGGAGCGCAAGGGGTGGATTGTCCGCGTCCCCCGCCAATCCCGTAATATCAGATTAACGAGGGAGCCGCTATGATCTGGACGAAAAAACATGACTTAGCCATCCAGAAAACCTACGAGGATATAGTGGCCAAACTGGAGGGATGCGAGAGCCGCAAGCAATGCCAGCAAGCCCTGACCCAGGAAGGCTGGGACCATGGCTCGTATAGCGAGTTTGCGACAGCAGGAGAGAAGGTTCGGAAAATACTTGCGAACCATGCTATATTAGAGCATTGTAGAAAGCAATTGGCCGCATGACAGCTTCCAAGGATTTCGTCGAGGCTTGCATGGCCATTATCAAGGCTACAACAGAAGAGGAACTGGGGGAGGCAGCACAAGCGATAAGCGACAACAAGGAACTGTCAGGAGCCCAAGCGGAAAGGTTATTGGACGTCCTTAAGGGCCGGGGGCAGGAGCTGTCTGAAGAGCCTGACAAACTTGGGGTGTTAGAGATTGTGGATGACCTATTCTAAATTAGGGTCGCAGGCGTAAACGGCGAACGGCCAGCGGATGCATGGCGCACCGCCTCCTCCGTCAAGGGGGTGCCCCTCAAGGGCAAGGTTGGCCCACCTATGTGCCCCTGCCTGCGACCTTAATTAATTGTGCCGGGGATTCGGCGTGTCACTGAGTATGGGCTGTTAGGGGGAATCCACGGGGAGAGCACCTGACAGTCTGCACTCTTCGCCTCCACGGGGGAGTGGACCCCGGCACACTAACTACACAAGAGGAGATCGTGATAATCAAAGATGCGTCAGGGAACAACCAAAGCCTGTCCGAGTTTCTGTCCGAGCGGCAAGTGGCCCGAGTCCACTCCAAGGTACTGGACGAGGATGTTCTTTTTGCAGCCGATGATGCAGAGATCCCCTTAGACAACGACCTAGTGGTTTACCGCGAAGCTGAATTGCGGACGCTAGTGGGGACAACGCCGGATCGGCTACGACATATCCATGAGATCAAGAAAATGATTGATGGCGTGATCGACAACTAAGGAGGAATCAGCATGATCTGGACAAAAGATAACTGGGATTATGAGAAATGGCCCAATTTCAGTTGCAATGAGATGGCCTGTTCTCATTGCGGTCGCAACGAGATGGACCTTCTTTTTATGACCACCCTACAGCGGATACGCCGTGCTGCTGGAGCGTTGACCGTAAGCTCAGGCTTTCGCTGCCATGAGCATGAGGTGGAGGAAATCAAGGATAAACCTGGAGCCCATACATTCGGGAAAGCCGTAGATCTGGCAGTCCGAGGAGCCAAAGCAAGGACGGTAGTACAAGTGGCTCTGGATCATGGGATGATGGGGGTTGGCGTATCACAGAAAGGTGAGAATCGGTTCATCCATCTGGATATGATGAACAACACGGACGATGGAGGAAGATTCCCCCGGCCCACTATCTGGAGTTACTGAAGGGATGAATTACGACTTAACGATTTTAAGCTTGGGGGCTGGGGTGCAAAGCAGTGTGTGTGCCCTCGCCTCTGCCTGTGGAGATTTGCCCCCAGTCGAGCGAGCCATTTTTGCAGATACCATGGGAGAGCCTGAGTCTGTTTATCAGTGGCTGGATTGGCTTGAAACACAACTGCCGTTCCCGGTAGATCGCGTGTCCAAGGGGGATTTAGCCGAGGATACAACGGAAGTGCGCCTATCTAAGAAGTCTGGGAAAGTCTATATGAGGTCGTTAATCCCGTTTTTCACCATGATGCATGACGGTAAGTCAGCAATAATGATGAGAAAATGCACCACGGATTATAAAATTCTCCCCATTAGAAGGAGGATACGTGAATTAATCGAGAAGAAGGGCACCATAAGGAATACACGGGCTTTGCAGCATATAGGCATATCAACAGACGAAGCCCATAGAATGAAAGACAGCCAATGCAGTTATATCGATCACTATTATCCGCTCATTGAAGCAGGCTGGTCCCGGTCAGACTGCTTGGCTTGGGCAGCAAAAAAGGAACTTGGCCCTCCCCCCAGATCAGCTTGCGGATACTGTCCTTACCACTCGGACAAAGAATGGCTCAGGATTAAAACGAAGGAACCGGAAGCCTTCCAAAAGGCCATAGACATGGAGGCAAAGATGAACGCCTCGTTTCAACTTGACGGAACGAGGCGCGGAGAAGGCGCGTTTCTCCACCAATCCTGCAAGCCTTTAGATCAGGTGTCCTTTAATGGAGAGAACCAATTTGACCTATTTGGAGAGGAATGCGAGGGAATGTGCGGGCTATAGGCCCACTATCTGGTCATACTAACAAGGAGGAAACATGCCAAACAAAAACATACTGAAGCACCATGAGGCCCTGAAGAGCAGGAAAACACAAAGCCTACTCCCTCGCTACAGGATACGAGGCCAGGAAAAATATGTCTTTGCGGCCCGCCTCAAAAAAGCACCGTACTGGCTGGTAGTGTCGGAGGATTGGTGGGGGATGGTAGGCGAGGAATTATTCTGGTCTGATTATATAGAAAGCAACGACGAGGCCCGTAGCCTTGCCGCCAACCAAAGCGCAACGTGAGCGTATGGCTCGTATTGCAGATGCTGGCTGTATCGTCTGTAGGCGACACATAGGCGTCTGGAGCCCGGCCGGTATCCATCATATCACCACAGGGCGCAAGCGCAACCACGATGAAACCATCGCGCTGTGCGCCCAGCACCATCAGACCGGGGGGACCGGAGTGGCGCTACATGCCAATAGGGTCGCGTGGGAGGAGAAATACGGGACTCAGGATGAGTTGCTGGAGGCCACCAAGCGATTGGTCAAGTGAACCCCATTATTTTTTTCTTCCGTTTTTAGTCGGCTTCGTAATCCACGCTGCTATGGTGGCAATCAAAGCCGTCAACCCGCCGTCTACAAAACTCATTTCCAACAGATCTTTGGCGTAAGGATCTCCAGTGGCGGCAAGAAACAAAAAGTAGTCCACCACTTCTTTTGCACCGCCGACACTAAGGCCCGTAACAGCAGGATGTGTACCATTATCCTTTTGTTGATCGGGCTTATTCTTGGCGATTTCACGAGCCAGCCGCATCGCCACGATCTCAGACCTAAGAACTTGATGTGCCTCTCGGACAATGGGGGGCACGTCATTGGAGTGAAGCATCTCCTCAGCACGAATGATTCTGCTCGACCGCAGGATATCTGTTGATTTTTTTGGTACCATCAGTCACTTCCTATCACCGATTTCCTGCACAATCTGCAATACCCGCTGGAGTTCCAAGGTGGACAGAAAGCCACCTTTTCTCCATCTCTTCATTAAGCTCCTTTTCACCGCTGACGTTGGCGCATCAACAAAATCAGATATAGTCAAATTACTATTTGCCAACACTGTAGCGATCTGAGCTTTGAGTATATCATCCGTTGGATGATGGGGAGCCGCCTTCACTTAAGCAGCTTTTTTGGCCTCCGCGATGGCAGAAATCGCATCAACCACACCTTGGATAGCTGCATAAGCCAGCGCAGCCCAGCCAGCCTCAGACTGCCCTCCAGATATAAGGCTGACACCAATAGCCGAGGCACCCACTTTTTTCGATACCAGAGATGCTACTCTCTCGCGCACAAACCCGCTAAGATTGCCCATTATTCCTCGTCTGTTTCGGTTGTTCCTTCAAGCGCTTCGTGAAGGCGTCCATAAATCATGGTGCTGTACACTTTCCCTGCCATATCCAGAATCATCGTCTTGTTTTTTGAGTTGATCTGGATTGCCTGATAGTCTTCGTCAATCCTGCCTTTGATTTTCCTGGCAAGGTTGAACCGCTTTAGCTTCTGTGTTCCATCTGCGTTATCGTCCTGCAACGTAGCCATCAGCGCATTCACACATACATCTCCCAATCGCAGTGTCTCTACAGTTCCATCCTCACCCTCCGACTGGATTTCAGCATCGTTTATGTCCAGTACAGGCTGGTTAAAATCAGTCCCCAGAGCTACTGTTTTGGTTTGCTGAGTCATGTTATTCCTCCGTTGATAGTAGATTATCCTACGCCGTGAGATCGCCGATTGCGGCAGCCTCGTTGGCTGCATCGCGTGCTTTGTTTTCATGCCTCTTGACCTCACTGTTCACCTGTCGCCACAACCAGCAGGCAATGTCGTCGCTGGTTACAGTTTCTCCCCCAAGCGAATCAGCATAGGCCGCAGTGAACCATGCTTTGACTCTCGCCAACTGTGCAGCATTGACCGTCTTAGCTGGGGTTCCTATGTGATTATTCCCGAACGTGAGTGCTGCCTGAAGTTCCGCATCTGTAGCCATTAGTTCATCTCCAGTCTGGCCAGCTTATCGTTGGCCTCGTTAAGTTGTAGTTGCATGGTTTCAAGTCGGTTATTAAGCACATCTACATTTCCCTTGATCTCTTCTCGCTCTAAATACGCTTGGAACAGGCCATCCCACGACATTAACGTAGCCGACTTCAGTTCAAGGAAAGGAACTCCATCCCCGCCATCTTCGACTCGATTCCATGTAACTACGCCAGCGTCTTCCAGTATATCTTGATAATGTCGAACCTCTGCGGGAGCGGCCCCCATCCACAAAGGAGCACCGCCATTTAACAGGCCATAACGCGTAGCACGAAGAGCAAGAGCATCTGGGACATGATCAAAGGTTGTCAGTGTATCACTGCCATCGACATGTATATCACCTTCGGCATCAAACACGACGATTGTCCTATTGCTTGATCCGATACGAGTGCCGAAGGTGTGAACTAATCCATTGGCACTAATATCTGTTTGCGATGTCCCTGATGACACCTTTCCAAAATACGAACAGATACCATCAGCAGTTGTACTTACCGTCGTCACAGGTTGTTCCGCCAGGATACCGGTAATATATATAGCAGTATCATTACTCGCCCCTGTATCTCGAAAACCTGCCATGACAAGGCCACCAGCGTCGTTGTTAACCTTCCCAAAGTATCCGTATGTATCTGTTTCCGTAAAATCTGTCGCTCCATGCGCTACATCACTACTCTTAAACGCCAGTATCTCATCATCAGCTGCCCCCTGATTCAGCGTCAATGACCCTCGGGATGCGTTGGCGTTGGCTGTCTCTCCTCCCGTATATAAAGCCCCGGTATTCCCTATGGCCAATTGCAGCACGGAACTGGTAGCAAACTTCATAGTGTCCGTGCCGCTGCCGTGATTATAGCTGATATACCCACGATCAGCATCGGTAGCGTCACCAAAGTTTATCCACGCCTCTGCGTCATCAGGGCAAAGAAAGGTCATGCCGACATCGCCGCTGTTTTCCACAACCAAATCATTAGCATCGTTATCAGCCGTCACACTCCCCGCAGTTGCCGTATGCACATGCAGGGTGCCGTCTCCATCGACAGGTATTGAAGTGCCTATGACAACATTATCCGAATCCTGTATTTGCATCACTTCATTGAGCGAGTCGCCATCCCATACGTGGAATCCTATTTCAGCCGTGCCTCCGGTGCCCCTGTAATCAGCGAGGATTCGCGCTCTTACTTGATCCCCATCACCTGCATCATTGCCCCAGAAGTCAATTATTCCTATGGCTTGATCTTGTGTGGATGTAGTATCATCCAGCGCAAAGGTCAGCGTATCAGCGGTCGTGCCTCCGCCTACCATCAGCGCCGTGCCAGTAGCAGGGAAGGTGCCACCGGGGGTGCCCATCAGCACCTGCTGGCTGCTATCTATCCGCATGGCTTCGGTGATAGTTCCGCTGTTGTCTGTGCGAAAAATCATTCTCGTAGGATAGTCACCTGTACCCCATGTGCCATCGGCCTCTGCGAGTATCGATGCTCCTTGAAAAGACGCCGATGGGTCGTCTCCATAAAATGCCAGGACTCCAAGATTATTACCGTCTATAATAGAGGCTTCAGTAGTTCGCAAAGCCAAGTTCGCACCCGTGGAGCCAATTACCTCCGCGTGAAAACCAGTTATTGCAGAAGCCCCTCCTATTCCAACCCTCTGGCTGCTATCTATCCGCATGGCTTCCGTCGAGGCTCCTGCATCTGTCTTCGTTTTTACAGAGAACGCACCCCCAGTACCGTTCTCTGCTGGAGTGCCGTCATCAACTTCAAATTGAAGTTGGACTACAGCTTCAGAGAGGTCATTGCCATCGTCAACAAGCGCCAAAATCCTACCAACTGTGTCATTGTCTTGCACGATTGTTCCGGGAGTGCCAAGTGCGCCCCTGCTTTTGACAAGGCACAAATCAACCCCGCCGGCGTCATCGCTCCATCGGTGGAACGAAATCCGACTATCGGCGTTTGCTGTTCCGTGTGTCTGAAGTTCCCCCGTTGTTGCGCCTGTGGCCACTTGAGCACTATGCCCAATAACTACACCGTTGCCATCTGCCACCAGCAGATTCTGGCTGCTATCTATCCGCATGGCTTCGGTGGCTGCGGGCATAAAGATAAAAGCATCGGCGTCATGATCGTAGCGGATACGCCCCCTGTCAGGGTCAGTTGCATCTCCAAATACTATAGCCCCTTCATCGCCATCTGGGCATAACAAAGAAATGCCAACGTGTGTATTGTTTTCGACTACTAAGTCGTCAAAGTTGCCGCTGGCCGTTGTGCTTCCAGCAGTCGCTGTATGCACATGCAGGGTTCCGTCAGTATGTGCAGTGCCAACCCCTACCTTGCCTGGGAAATCGACAACAGTGCCACCAGTCTTACAGACCATGATATTGCCGTCTGCGTCGTTCTTGATCGTTACATCATTCGTAGACCCCTGCCCGGTAAGGATCAGTCCCTCTGTCGCCGTATACCCCATCGCTGCGTTATCGCCTGCCGAGGTGTCGCCAGTCACCTCACATGTAGCAGCGGTAACGACTCCGGTAGTTGTAATAGCAGATGATCCAGTGTCTATAGTTCCAAACCCAGAAGTGATTGATCCGCTGTTCAGGGCACCTGTAGTAACAATACTGCCACTGCCAGCAATTGGGGAATAAAGTGATCCCAAAGCAGTACCGCCCAGAGTAATGGCATCAGCTTCAAGAGTGCCGTCAAAG
>Ga0080013_1001100_pt1 | contig 36717 bp, 37 predicted proteins | sample ETNvirenome_6_85_FD_69236 | JGI IMG/M metagenome (GOLD analysis project Ga0080013, IMG submission 69236) | Marine viral communities from the Pacific Ocean - ETNP_6_85 (SPADES assembly) (version 2) | ecosystem: Environmental > Aquatic > Marine > Oceanic | place: Pacific Ocean | collected 2013-06-19
ATTTTGAACTAATGTCTTTAGTTTAACTGCAATTTTGCTTAAAACATCTTGGTCACCTATTTCTTCGACCAAAATACCTAACACATCCTGAACAAATTGAAGATTAATCAATCCAGATATAACATCTCTTTGTCCTTTAATACCTACATCTATTGCTTTAACTGCATCAAAAGCCCTATCAAAATGAAGATTTTCTAATTCTCTATATCCCTTTGTTGTTACTGTAGTGTAGCTATCTAACTGTTCTTTTTGTAATCTTGAATATCTCTGCCCTTCGGATTCCACTAATTTCTGTTGTTGGTTTGACCTTTCTACTGCTTGTCTTTCTCCCCAACCCTCTTTCTTTGCCCAAGCATATATAGTAGGTGGTCTAACTACCACCCCATCTCTAGAAATTACAGATGCAATTTCTTTAGCCGTTTTATCTCCTTCCAGAAATAAAGACATAGCCTCTAATTTAACCGTCTCAGGTATATGTTTAGGCATTATATTTATCCATATATATTATTTGGGTCTAATCCACCAAAGCCAGCATCTGAAGGATGTTGGGAATCAATATTCCCACCTATTGGCGAACCATCTGATTGTAAGAACCTAGTAAAATCTATGTGACCAGTCTTATTTGTAGCAGATACAAAACAAGAAGGTATTTTAAACTTACTCTTAGAGGCAGTCATAACTTCATTATAAGTTATTCCAATCTCATTTCTGGTACAGATTCCTGTCCATGTACCTTCATCTTCACTCAAAGGCTTATATGTTCTATTCTTTAATAGAGTTCCAGATTTTCTTTGCAAGCCTTGTATCTCCTTATTATTTTGGCAGTCTGTGAATTTACACCAGACTACTACACCATATTTATCTTTAACATCGTTCAAAGTAGGAAGTTCTTTTGGAAATTTATCCTTATACTCACTCTTTTCTTTTGTCTTTTTAGAATTAGTATATACTTTAATCCCTTTATCTATTTTCTGTAATCCACCACTTTTAGGCATTTTCTATGCTCCTCTTATTTAATAGTGCTATACATGCTGCATCAGCATAATCTTGCTCTGGGAAAATATCTCCCCACTTCTCTATAGCAAAGTTTTTTATATCTGTCTTAGAAGCATTCCCTTTATCAAGAATACTCTTTTTCCATTGTCTGTTATCTATTATAACCGTATTTATTTTCGCTTGTACTAAAGCAAACCACACAGCCCCTACAACATGAGCAATTGCTATTGTAGTCTTAGGATTCTGTATAAAAATAGCTGCTTCTATAGTAGCTTTTGTTATTATTATTTTACTCAAATTTTCAGAAAAACCTAACAAAATTTCAGGGAATCTTTCCTCAAATTTCTTTTTCTTACTTCCCCATTTATGAAGAGAGATTACGTTCTCATCAACACCAACAATAGCTCCATGAATAGCTAAAGTAGAACAATCTAAACCTAAATACATTACTGTTGCCCATACGTTCTTAGAGCTACTACCCTACTCACAGTATTGTAAGCAGTAGTATAAGTATTTAACAGCCCTGTAATCTTTTTTAGTTGTGCTTGTAAATTTATAAGGTCTTGACGTTGTTCTTTTAAAGAAGTAAATTTACTTAAAATTTCTCCCCTTAACTCTTCTCTTGTAGGTTTTTTCCTGCCTTCTTCTTCATATTCTTTAGTTATTTTATATAAAGCAGTATTATATCCTTCAGTAAAAGCTGCCTCATATGCTCCAGCAGAAGCCTCAATATCAGCAACTTTTGTTTCAAGATAAGCTTTATAGCCCCCATACATAGTAAGAAAATCTTCTAATTCTTTATTATCATAATTAGTTAAACGAGAGAAATTTAATTCTTCTCTTTCAGATAAATCAGTTTTAAATACAGGAATTCCTAGACTATCTATTTCTTTTTGGGCTTTTCCTAATGCTTTCATAGGAGTCCATTTGGAGTCTTTATTTTCCATAATCCACCTTTTTACAAGCACACCATCTTTCACCAGTACATTTTTTAGGGGGTTCAGTCATTCTTTGAATTTCAAAACATCTCTTTAAAATACCATCCCATTGTTCTGCATCTCTCTCAACTATAAAAGATTTTAACTTTTGGTCATTCTTATTTTCATAAAGAACTGTACCTAGTTCATGATTACCCATATTTAAATACATTTGTAATTGAAACTGATGTTCAGGTTTAGGTTTTTTTAATGCAGTAAATCCTGACGTATTAATAGACTTTAATTCTATAGGTATTATTCCATATAATTCGTGCCTGATTAAAAAGTCTATACGACCAGACATTGGGGGTATATCTAACTTTACTGGAATTTCTCTTCCTACTAATATTCCTAACTTTTCAAGCCATGTCTGAACTCTTTTTTCTAAGTAAGTACCGTTTTGAAAAATTCTTTGTGTAACAGCTTCTAAAGGGGTAGTTTCCATCTTACCATGATATATCAACCATACGGCTCTATCACATCTATTACTTAATGTAGACGGATGAAATACTCCAGCTCTTGGAGGAACCATTACACCAGATAGATAATCATCTAGCAATTCCGTTAACCAAGTATCTTCTTTGGCTTTTCTTTTAGTTAAGCTGTCTTGTTTAATTTGGACAATTCCTGCCATAACTTCTCCTCAATTTTTTCTTTTGTAAAATCTTTAATGTGTATAACATGTTCCACATCAAATTGTTTTATTAAATAACTGTCTCGTTTCTTATCTCTTTTTTTCAAATGTCCCATTTTACCATCGGCTTCAATTATCATCTTAATTTCAGGAATATAGAAATCTACTGTGTAAGGGAAAATTTCGTATTGGGAATCATATCTTAAACCAGCTTTATCCAAACATTCAGATACTATATTTTCTTGTTTAGTATAATCTTTAGGTGGTAAGTTCATTTTGCAGTTCTTCAAATACTTCAGGATTTTCTAAAAAGGCTTTCTTTAATCCATTCATACCCATAGCTTTAGTATCTTTATAAGTGTACCAAGCTCCTCCTTGAGTGATTAACTTCCTTTCTATGCCTTCCCTAATATAACTTTCTGCTATATCAATCCCACCTTCTACTCTAAATGGTACAGTAGCTGATTTCCAATTCTCCCCACCAACCTTTGTCTTTCTTAATCTAACTTCCATATCAAAACCAACGTTTTGGTCTTTTTCTTTTATCCAGCCTTTTCTTCTTACTTGTAATAGAAAATGAGCAAAGAATGTTTGAGCCATACCACCGGGCATATTATCTAATGCTACCGGCCCTAAACTAGCTCTAACTTGGTTAATAGCTACAAGAGCAGAACCATGTTGTAAATTAGGTAATAATTTAGGTAATGCACTATTCACAAATCTAGCTTGCCATGCCATTGGATTATAGCTAAACTCTTCTTCAACAACAGTTGTGGGTACTAATCCTGCAATGCTGTCTAAAATAATAACATCAACTCCAGAGTGCATTAATTTTCTAACTATATCTAATGCTTCTTCCCCATTTGTGGGTTGGGACACCAATACTTTTGATGTATCTACTCCACACTTTTCATTCCACTCAGAATCCCATGAGAGTTCTGTATCTATCCAAGCAGCCACCCCACCCTCTTTTTGGGCATTAGCTACTATTTGAGAAGCAAGATAGGACTTTCCCACATTAGTAGGGCCATATATCAAAGTTAATCTTTTCTTTGGTATGCCTCCACCAGTTAATTGGTCTAAAGCAGGAATATTGAAAGGTATTCTTGAATACCCAAAATCATCATTGTTTCCTAATTGTAAGGATTTATTATCTTTTAATAATTGTGCTATAGCTTCTTCAGCAGTTTGTTTCATTCTATTTCTCCATACTCAGACTTTTTTACTATCATCTCTGCCCATGCAAAATACATAGCACCGATTTCAATTAATTTTCGGAATAATTGTTTTTGGGACTTTTCAGATATTTCTTTAGCTACTTGGCCGTTCTTCTCTGCAACTATTACATGCCACCAAGAATCAGAATATTCTTTTTGATTCTCCCATATTGCATCCTGAAGCTCTCGTTCTTTCAGAATTGCTTCTAAAACTACAATACGACCATATTCTAAATCAGACATTATCCTGCATTATTTAGCATTTCATCAATCTGAGAATCTATTTTCTCTCTCACTTCCCCAAAAACTACATCAGCTACCTCTTTAGAATCCTTTATTTGAGGTTCTATAGGTAACTCTGTATCAATTTGGTCAAAGGTAAGGTCTACTCGACCATATTGATTCTGGTCTAGTGGCCCTACTCTGAATGTAAATCCTAGATGTACGCTTACTTTTGCCATGTTTATTCTCTCTTTTTACTTTTCTTATATTTATTATACTAAATTTATTATCTACTTGCAAACTTAAATATTTTATTGAGTGGTATAAGAACTATCTTACTTTCATTATTATCTCCCCCCATTATAATTGAGGCTTCTTTTGTTGAGACCATCTTATTTACTACCTTCTTTAAATGTGCTACTTCAAACATTAACATGACACATTGTTTACCCTCTTTTTCAAGAATATGTACCCAATAGGCAGCTTCAGTAGTAGATAAACCACTTTTCTTACCTCTACATTCAATTTCTATAGCAATATTTCCTGTCTTATCCCATATACCTCGTTCTGTTTTTACTTCAATCTTCTCTTTAAGGAGAATCTCAGCAAGCTTCTTCTCATTAATTTCACCGAATTCTAAATCATGCTTAAAATTTTTATTAAACTGTACCATCTTATAATTTATACTCCCATCTAATTTTATCGGCTGTTGATTGTAAAGCAGTTCGTTTTCTTTTTGAAGTAGTCCAGTCTAATAAAGGTGTCTGTTGAGGAGCCTGTGTCCAATTCGATGCCTTATATATAGTTCCTAAATGAGCTTCTGTATCTTGATAGGAAATTAATCGTATCAACTCTGGAAAACGTTCTTTGATATCTTTTATCATAGCTGCTATAACAAAAGAAGCTGTGTTTCTAGGACATACGTCAGATAAAGCCAGCCGTCTTAGCTCTAATAACTTATCTCCATCCTTAAATCTATTGGCTGCTACAGGTGAAGACCATATACCTACACCTATTAGTGCTTGCTTATATTTGAATACATAGCATATATAATGCTTGTTTCTTACTACATTTGACCAATGGATGTTTGGTAATTTAGAATGCCACAGTTCGTTTAACATACAGGCTATTTGCGCCCTTGTTTGTTCAACTACTATATCTTTTACTGTTATGTCCATTCTATTCCATTCTTATCTATAACTGGCTTATCTATAACTGGTATATCATCCCAATCTATATAATCTGCTTCTGTAGGTACTTTAAAGTTCTTTTTAGTAGCCCATGAAGGAGAACAAAGTTCTACATCTACTGTTAAAGGAATATCTAAACTATTCTCTTCTAATAAATTCTTAATTACATTAGGAACTGTCTCTAGTTCTGAATCATGAATCTCACAGATAATCTCATCATGAACTTGAAGTAGCATATTGCTCTTCTTATCAGCAAGATATTTATCTATCTCTATCATTCGTTCACTTAGAATATCAGCACTAGTTCCCTGTACTAGATAATTTACTGCTTTATAAGCTATATCCTTGGGAATTCTATATATACGTCCATATCTATTCTTTACCCACCCCCTAAGTGCTACTTTTTTAACTGCTTCATCAAAAAATTCTTTAGAACCTTTCATGGCGGAGAAATACTGTCTTTTATATTTTCCTGCTTCTTTAGGAGAAGTATTTAATTGCTGAGATAGTTTCTGATTTCCTATACCATAAATGGTTCCAAAGGTAATCGCTTTGGCTTTCTGCCTAAAATCTTTAAATCCCTCATCTTCTTCAGTCACATTAAAAGCTAACTTAGCTGCCTCTGTATGGAAATCTACATCTTGTTGATTTAATAAAGCATTTGTAATCTCATTTCTAAAATAAGAAAGAAATACCCTAACTTCCATCTGAGAATAATCAAAAGATACTAAATTGTAGTTAGGTCTTGATATAAATAACCTTCTAATAGCTACTTGCTTATCATCTAAATCATCATATGATTCATCCCCTACAAATGCCCAAGTTTCTAAAACATCTGGAGATAGTGTAGTTGATATATTCTGTCCTTTAGAAGCAAAAGTAGATTTTATTCGTTTATCTAAATTCTCTTTTTCCTCATCAGTTAAAATTTTATTAGTTAGTATAAAATGATTCCTAGGTATATTCTGTAAATTTGGGTCTCTACTAGATAATCTGCCAGTAGATGTTCCCCAATTACAAAAAGCAGTACGCATTATATCTGTTTGAGTATAAGGTTCTATATAAGTAGACTTCAACTTTTCTAAAGTTCTATATTGTCTAAGCAACCCAGCAATTTTATGGTCAATATTAACTAAAGCCAGCTCATTCCAAGAATCTTTACCTTTAGGAGTTTTTACTGGAGATTCTATCCCCATACCATTAAAGACTTCTCCTACTTGTTTAGTACTTGAAATATTAAATTCTTTTTCATCATGTTTATCAGAAATTGCAGGGATGTTAGTATCCCATTTTATACGACCTGACATATTTAATATTTCTTGTTCAACTTCATCAAGGCGTTCTAATATTTTTTTCTGGGCTTCTATTGCATAATTTATATCAACAGAGATTCCTCGTTGTTCCATTTTGAATAGCACTCTAGTTAAATCCATCTGAGAATCCCACAATCTAGTTTGCCGAGTTGAAGTAATCATTTTTACAAAATCTTGGTACAAACTAGCTGTGAATGCCACATCTTTTTTACAATACTCTCCCAAAAAATCTACAGGAGCCATTGAAAAATCTTTATGCCACTTATTAGACCTCAATTCTTTTTTAGTATCTATATCATAACTAGCAGCTTCAGACCCATAATGTCTAGAAATTGTAGGAGTTAGTCCTAAATCTCTAATTTCTGAGGGTTCAACTAATCTAGTCATTACTATGACATCAACCAACCGTTTATTAGAGATATCTAATCCCTCTTTTGCTAAAAAATGAAGGTCGAATTTAAGGTTGTATCCAATAAGAACCTCAATTGAAGTATTTAAATAATCTATTAACTTATTCAAATACTCAGGATTGAGGTTTTCTCCTTGATGATGCCTAAAAGGGTAATACTGAGTTATTCCTGAATAGTAGTCCTCTCCAACTCCGATACCACAAATTTGATTATTACCATAAGGGTCAAGACCATTAGTCTCTACATCAATAACTACCGTTTTACTACAACTATAAACATTCGTAACCCTGTTTAATCTTTCTAACTCAGAAAGAAAGGTCGAATTATTTACAATAGTCATAGAACTAGAATAAGTTTAAATCTTTTTCTTCTTCTTCTTTAGAAGACTTCATGAGATTAATATCATCCTGAGTTGGAGGAGTTGAGTATCTTTCAAAGAAATAATCTTTAATAGTCACTAAATCTTTTACTTCTTTGAGTTTCTTAGCAGGAATTTCTAAAGGTTGAGCTGTTGCCGTAACAGAATAAGAAGTGTCGTACATACCAGCACCAGTACGTTTGACTCTAAGTACTCCTTTATTTAATCCACCCCAATCTGAGTATACTTCTACTAACTGATTCCAAACATAATCACTTCTTCCAAAGCCTAAGATAATTATTCTAAAATCACCAACTGTTTCTTTATATACCTTTTGTCCAGTTGGCCCTTCTACTTGTTCCCAATCATCATTACGCTTTTCTGCATGAAATATATGATGTACATATGCCCAAAAAGCAAATTTATGGGAAGCCCTAGTATCTTCTGGGACACCACTAGCATCTACTTTAGGGTCTCTAATCAGATTAGTCCATCTGTTACCGACTCTAAAAGCGTACAGATATAGCTCATCTAATAGCTTATCATCCTCTTCTCCAGTCGCTACAGAAGTAGCAAAAATTTGGGAACCGTCTTTAAGGAAAATTTCTTTACCTCTATCTTGTTCCGCAGGTTTTCTGGAATCATCTCTACCTTTCTGAATTCTATTTATTCCACTCATTACATACTCTCCTTTACCATAAGGTTCTATTATTTATTATTTTATTTAGAGTTTCTGAATTTTTAATTTCTTGTAAATCTTTCTTCTCTTTTGGTATGTCTATAAAGGATAACATAAACTTATCTACCATGTCAACAGTAGCTTTTTCAATTCCTCTTTTCCCTGCCTCATCATTATCTAAACACAACACCACTTCTGTTGGACGTAAAGAACTTATTAACTCAACTTGAGCCTTTGAAATAATGGCTCCTAAAATACCTACACTAGAATATCCATGTTGGTCTAACCACATTGAATCTAATGCCCCTTCTACCACAAATAAAGTATCTACATGGTCTAAATATTTCATTCCAAACAAGGCTTTAGATTTTTTAAAGCCTTTGGAATATAAATATTTTGGAATAGCCTGAGTTCGTCTAGTTAGCCAACCTAAAGTATTCTGATTACTATCTTCAACTGGAATCACAAGGTCATTATATGAATTAATTTTACAACCCCATTTATTTATTATGTCTAAAGTAAATCCTCTTTTAAATATCCAATGATTAGAAGGCACATCTAGTAAGTCTTGCCCATACTCTATAGGATTTTCAGAAGAATCTTCTAAATTTAACCCATCTGAAAAATCAAAATCTATCTCCCATGTTTTAGCTTCTAACTCTTCACCTATATCATCCCATGATTTACCTGATAGTTTCCAAATAAAAGTTTTTAAACCCCCCTGCCCACAACCAGCAAAACATATCCACACTCCCTTATCTAAATTAATAGAACAAGAAAGATGTGTATCATCATGAAAAGGACAGAGAATATTAAATTCGGTTTCCTCAGGAACAGAGACTCCATATTCAACTAATATAGAGTACCAGTCCATTATCTGTCTATTTTATTTTTTCGTAAGAACAGGACTACTTCATTCTCATATCCACGAGAATCTTTAGCAATACCTTTTTTAATATCTCCTACAGTAATTTTTATAGGTTCTTTACCTAATCCTTTACTGGTCAAAGATTTTACTATTACTCCATCGTCATCTTCTGTAAACCAATCTAAAATACCCATATCTATCTCCTATACTAGATTTTAAAAATCCGATTGCTCATGTTGAAAATTGTAATAATCCGGAAGTTCTTTTATGTCTCCATTATTAACTTCCCAATTCATAACTGTCATTTCTTTAGCTAATTTACCATCACGATACTTCTGAAACTGTACTACACGTTTATCATCTTCATTTTCTAATTGGCACATTGAAATTGCCACATCAGATGCTCTAATTAAAGCATCTCCAAAAGCTACTTGGTCTGCTCTTGGTGGAGTATACATATTAGCAGCTTCTCTAGTGGCTTGAGTAGAAACTACAATTGGAGTATTTGTAGCTGTAGCAAGATTTTTCAATCCATAAAAAAGTGAATGAGATTGCTCCCATATTGCTTGTCTTTTATCACCAGTAGAAATCAAGTATACTCCATCAATAACTACTAATTCTGGATTATGTTTTCTTACAAGACTATTAATTGCTTCGGTAGATATTCCTACTTGTCCTGCAATATGGTCACAAACCAATAAAGATTTAGTATTAGCTGCTTTAAGAAATGCTTCATATTTATCTTTTTCTATCTCATCGCCTTTTCTCAAGGCTGTATGAGATAATTCATATCCCATCATCTTTGCTAAAACTACATCCATTCTCATATTAATAGCTACAGAAGGCATTTCAGTAGATATCATGAGTGTTTTGAATCCTTTATGTACAGCAGTAGCCGCTGCATGAACAAGCATCCATGTTTTACCTATAGTAGGTCTAGCAAACATAGATACTAATTCTCCCGGCATCCAACCCACTCCAGCATCATTTATACTTTTAAAACTGGTGGGTACTCCCATTAAACCATCACCCATTTTACGTTTCTTAGTTCTCTCTTTCCATTCATATAATCTAGTTAAACTTCCTGTATCATACTGTTTCACATCTTCATCATACACAACTTCAATATCTGTTAGATTTACCATAATATTTGATAAAGCTTTTTTGGGATTTTCTTTAACCATATCCTTCTGGGACTGAATAGCATTAATCACTTTTCGTTGAAGTACTTGGTCTTTAAATTGTTCTGCAGCATATTCAAATTGGACTGATTGTGCAGCTTTATCCAGTTTAGGAAAATTTTCACACAGAAGTTCTGGTGAAGGAAATTCTCCATATCTATCAAAATAACTAACTACAAAAGCATACGCACCATCATGGGAAGCAAAATCTTTTCCTACATGTTTAAAAGACCTTAAATTGGTTTTGTTATCTAAACCAAAAATTATAGCCGATTCTATATATTCAAAATTTGACATTACGATTTCTCCCTCTCGTATAGAACTCTATTAGAGTTATTATTGTATATATAGAAGGATACACCAGACGTATTGTCCTTGTCAACGGTCTGTTTGGCTTCGTCAAAAGAACCATATTCTCCTATAAACGATACGTCTTGTGACGTATTATCTATAGCAAATACTTTAAAGCTTTCTTTTAACTGATTTTTTTGTAACAGTTTTCCTTTTCTTCTTATTAACCTTTTCATATGCCCAATCTTTTAATGTTTTAAATACTCCATCTCGTTCTTTCTTCTGACTTGGTTTAGGAAACCAAACAGAATCTAATAATATGAAATGTGTCCATAATTTTTTAATTTTATCATCACCATATCTTTTAACTGCTAAATAAATATATGGATTATATGGAGTTAAATAATATTTTAATCCTGCCACAAAATACGGTACATTAACAGTTCTATCATTACTCTCAATACAATTTAAAACAGCACATGCTATTTCAGCAGCCCCATTCTCTTCAATAGCTCGTCTAATTAACTGCATTTCATTATTAATAAACCCAGCACCAGCATACTTTGAACTATGTTTTAGTTCATACAACTCCATAAATAATGAGTATATATCTCGTTGATTATATTCAGATAAACTTTTGTTTTCCATTATTAATATATAAGAATTTATCTTTTAAAATTTGTCTAATTTTATAAGCAGATTCTTCCAAATCTTCTGAAATTTCTTCCATAGTAAGCCCTTCTAATCTAAGTTGAATAAAAAGAGTTTCTTTAGGAGTCATGTTCATTCCTTTTATAAACTTCCCTTTCTCAGTAATTACATCTCTAGAAGTTAACCACATTTGTAATTCTATTTTTTCATACTCATTTTCTTTAGATTCTATTCTATCACTTAAAGGTATGGGTGTACCATCTCTATTCATTATTGCTTCTTCAGATGGAGAACTTGTTTCTACCCTTTTTTGTGCTTTACTAATTAAAGTTCTAATGGTATTTATCATTGCTGTATGAAGATATGTATGGAATATAGTATCTTTTCTTTTATTATATGCTTTGGCTGCTTTAACTAAAGCTATTCTTAATTCTTGTGCAATATCATCTCTATCCATACCTATAATAAAAGTGTTAGAAAGCATTCGTTGTATCTTCGGTTCCCATTGGGCAATTAAATCATTGTTTATGTTCATGGAGGAATCCTGTTTTACCTAATTTTTTAAGTATAATAGCCGTACCAAACGACCATAATATAATTCCCCCCAGTAAAATAAATATAGAAACTGTTGTATACCTAGCCAAAGTAGCCCACACCATATCTTCCATAATATGTGCTACTGACAAGGAAGCAAACAATGTCCAAAAACTTTTATCTAGCCATTTCATAAATTAAATTACCTGTAATAATTTTATACTAATCTAAGAAAAAAATCAACTTAATCCATCTCTCTGTCCTCTATAAAAACATCTGTTACTGCAATATATCTTATTGTATCCGTAATTATATTTCTGAACAATCTGGCTTCGTTTTCTAAAAAAGGGAATTCTACAAAAAGCACAATTAACTTTTATATTGTAATATTCATAAGAACATCTACCGGGGCAAATTCTTCTTTGTCTAGGAGTGACTTCACCACAAAATAAACAATACTTTACAGTTTTGATTTTTGCTCTTCTTGTGGGAATATTATTGTTTTTTAATACCTTATGTATATAAGGTTTAGAAACCTTGAAGTGGTCTGCTATGCTTTGTAAGGTTTCGTGAGGCTTTTCTTGTCTATATTTTATTATTTCTTGAACCATTAAGATTCTAAATCATCTAATCTTTTTCTTAATTTTCTAACTTCTTCCATTAACATAACGGTTAAAGCTTCGTATTTAACACCGTATGGTTCTGTACCCTCACCCGGTAAAGCATAACTTCTCCTACCTACAATATTATGTTTAACTAACTCAGGAAAAATTTCATGTACTTCTTCAGCTATTAGACCATAATCCGGCCCAAAATTAGGAGAATCCTTATCTTTCCATGTAAAAGATTTAGGAACTAAATCAAATATTTTAGAGGTATCTATGGCTAAAGGTTCAACATCATCTTTATATCTAATAGAAGAAGTATGGCTATGACCTTCTGCTCCTCTGGACAATCTGCTAGATGTTACATTAAATTGTGCATCTCCAACACCCCCACCATTTTCTTTGTTTATTAAAACAGTATAGTTAGCTCCATCTGTTTGGTATCTACAAGTAGCAATTATTAAATTATCATCATCTTCTACATTTCTATAAGCAGCTTTTCTAATAGTTTTTAAAGCAGTTCCTGTACCCGGATAAAAAACAAGATAATCTGCTCCTGAACCCATATTAGCAGCACTTCCATCTGTAGCCTGACCTGTGTTACCAGCAGCAGCTGATATCATTGTAGAAGCTGTAGTTCCAGCATCTATGCTACGTTTTTTACCATTCCATACTAAAGCTCCAGCTGCCCAATCTACTCGGTCTGCTTTAGAGGTAGTACCATCATCTGCAAGAGAAAAGACGATAGTACAAATAGCATTAGCTCTCGATAGAAAACTAGTTAATTCTGCTGAATCTGATTTACTTAAAACATCTGATTTTTTAGCAAAGCCCCCCATTTTATTTTTAGCATATGCTCCTGTAGTATTATCAGTTTGTTCTACTACTTCATATTTAGTTTGACTTACTCCACCTTGCTCTCTATACAAAGTTTGGGTTACCAAAAATTTACCTTCAACATTAACCAAATCATTTCTAACATATACAAGGTCACCAGCTCGTACTGGTACAAACAATCTAACTGTATCACTAGCCGAAATAGTTCCTGTATTCCACATTACCTGAATAGTAGAATCCCCACTACTTAAAGTGACATTAAAAATATATCCATATGTAGTAGTAAGGTCACCAGCACTATCCAATTTAACTACTGTTGCTCCAGCATGAACTCCATAATCTTTAACATCAAAACTATTAAAAGTTATATTTTGATGGACAATACTATTAGTTGTGGTACTAGTAACAGCATCTGGGCTTTTATCAAAATAAAACGCCGGTTTTTCAGTAGTGACAAAAGAACCTCTCTTAATAGATGACCTATTTCTTAGTAACATAGAAGCTATTTGTTCTCTTATAGCTCGTGGTTCTTTAAGCACAATAGAAGATTTATAAGGTTTATCTACTCCATCAAGCTGATTAGCCAAACGTTCTTTAATTGTAAAAGATGCATAGGCACTATAAACTGTTGGAGCAAGCCCTCCATGGTCTACATTACCATGAAATGGATGAGTTTTTGCATAGACTATAGAATCATCTGCATGAGCTTGGGCTGTGGTACTATTATACCCACGCTGAACAGTTAAGGTATTAGTACCAGTATTGTTAGCTGTTACAAATATATCTTCAGAACCTATAGTAAGTACAGACCCCATATTACTAACCCCTATATGGGGTCTGAAAAAATCTCCTGTAGCAGGAACTCTAGAAGTACTATCCAAAGTAATAGCAGTCTCAGAATCATCAAGAGCTTCAGCTAATTGTCCAACTGATAATGGCCCAAATCCTAACTGTGTATCTCTAGGGTCAATCCATGATTGGGTTCCTCTATCTACAGTAATAGTATTACTGGAAACTGCTGATACTGTCATTTCTTCATCGTTAATTCGTATTTTATCTGTAGCTGATATACTATGCCCTCCAGCCACATCAAATATATTATGATGTGAATCAGGTATTACTACTGATACTAATGCATTAGTATAATGAATAGCTGCAGTACTACTAGCAAAACCTCTAGTAACAGCAATATTATTATTTGTATTACTAACATTATCTACTCTTATATATTCATTATCAATTTTTAGTACGCAGTTAATTCCAAAATTTGCATTAACAGGAACACTTATTAACCATTGAGAACTTCCAGTACCACCAGCCGGTATGCCAACAGCATGTACTACATCATCTTCAGAATGTGCTGCTTCAGTACCATCAGCTCTAATTCCATCATGTCCTCTAGTAACTGTTAATCTGTCAGAACCTCCAACTCCTGTACCATCACTATTAGCAGTAATTAGCATATGTTCAGAACCTATCTTTATTACCTGATTTACAGCCAAACTACTTGAATCGTCTACATCTATAGTAGTAACTGAATCATTATAATCTGCTGCTAAAGCAGTAACATCAGCTACCTCATCTTTTTCCAGCAATCTAACAGTATTGGTAATCTGTGCATTATCAGAATGAGAAGCTAAAGTACTTGCTCCTATGACAGGTGAACCATCATGGTCACGCAAAACTGTTAATTCATTACCAGAAATACTATTAATAAATAGATGTTCACTATCCACAGTAACTACTGTATTCGCATAAAATTTACTTCCGTCATCTACATCTAAAGTTACTGCACTACCTGTATCAATACCATTCATTGATTCAGCCAGTTGGCTTCTTACCTTATAATTACTAAATGCCAACGTTCCTTTTGTTTCAGGAACTTGTCTCCATTGCTGGCCTTCTTGAAAATATACAGGGTCAATATTGGCTTGAACATCTGATATCAAAGCATATACAGGAGAAGCATCAGGAATTACTCCATTTCCTGTAGTATCTGTATTGGGGTAGAAATCTGTTCTGTTTAACCATTGAAGTCTTGCTATTGGTGTCCAAGTACCACCTATTTTAACTTGCACCCATTCCGCAGAATTAGCATCATTGGTTCCAACAGAACCTCCTCCAGATATATTTATATGGCTTTTTAAAGCTGCCGTATCACCTGTTTCATTTGGTGTACAGATAAAATCTGTAGGTCTGTTCCATGATTCTAATCTAAGCATTTCCATGGTAGTTATACCATCAAGATTAGTATCAATTCCTCCAGCTATTGTGGTTGATTCTTTATAACTAATTACTGCCTTAGTAAAAATATGTGCTTTAGATTCTTCAAAACTAAAATCCGACATAAGATGTAATTGACCGGTAGGTACTATATTTCCATGACTAAGTTTTAAAGATAATCCATAAGCAGGAGTAGTATTTATAGCTGAATTGGGTCTTGTACCTCTTTTAAAATAATCCAGAAACGGTAGAGGTACTTCATTAGTACTTCCTATATCCCTAAAAAAGGGGTCTAAATAAAAATCATATCCATATGTTTGTTGATTACTGGAACCAGCTGCTAAATGGGGGTCAGAAGCAGCTAAGTCCATTATATGTTTTAGAACAGATTTTTGGTTACTACCTCCTAATCTATACACCCCATCATTATTAAAATTTTGTACTGAATGTGCATATCTTCCTGTGGTATCAAAACCGGGACTTAACGTAAAACCAGACCTTGGAATTGTAGTATATATATTACTGGTTATCGGACTCTTCATATGCTTTGGAGCAAATTGTGCTATCAACGACCTAATCAGACCACTACGACTAGCTACTGTTTGATTATAAAGATTTGTCTCAGTATTTAACGTAGATGAACCCACTACTACTACATCTCCTGTACTTCCAGAAGCATCTATTTTATACCCAACGGCTCCCCCTGAATCTGCTCCAGCTAACAAAGCTAAAGCATCTCTGCATTCTAAAACCAATATAGTACCAGTAGTTTTATCATATTTTTCCTGTGCATCATAAACTAAACCATAAAAAAGAATTTCTTTGGTCTCACTCTCTCTAACTCTGATAGGCATATAATCAGTAAATACTCCAGTAAACTGACATTTTGCATTAGAAGCTGTACCATTAAAAGGGTCGGTAGATTGATTATATAAAGTTGCAAACATAACTCTAGCATTAAGATAGGTATCTTTTATCTCCATCTGTAATACGGCACTATTAGTAGTTCCTGTTATAGTAGCATCTGTCCAGATTTTTGAATAAACTTTAGTATTATCTAAATGTCTTTTAGCAGCTGTGCTATTTGCGCCACGAACTACCGTTAAAGTATTAGTTGAAATGGAAGAAATTGTCATCTCTTCTTGGTCTAACTTTATAGTTTGACCTTTCTGTAAAGAAGAAGCACTATCTACAACCAAAGATGTATCAGAATCAGAACAGCCTAAAAACGTTTCCCCTCCTGAACCATATCCAGCAATAGCAACATCATCACTTTGATTTAAAGCAGTCATTTCTGTACTAACTAAATATTGTAACTCTGATTTTTTAGCTGGCATAATAAATTTTTAAGATTGAAAGACTGTATCAGTTCGTGTTTTAGCTGGAAATTGTATACTAAATGTCCACCTATCTTCTGTACCCGGAGCTTGCATAAACTGCATAGTGCCTACCACAACTTTGTATATAGCTCCTCCAGTAGTATCTCCTGAAACTAATCTATCTCCATCTCCAGCCTTCCTGTATGTTGGATATTGAGCATTTCCAAGTTCTAATTGTAAATCCACACCTGACATAGTACTCCATGTAACTAATTTTTCTTCTAAATAATTTTTATAAGGAATGAAATAATCTCTTGCTTCGTTCCACGCACTAAAGGCTGTATTAGGGCCAGTAAGCGTTATTTTTTCCATACCTCCATACCATTGTCCTCCCGGCGCAGATTCAGCATCATGAGTAGTATTAGTGGTGTCTCCTCCGACACTATCTATTATTCCAGATATAGTTACAGAAGGTCTGTTAATTCCTAAGTCAAAGGTAATAGGTTCACCATTTGGAAAACCAATTTGAATTGGGCTTCTTGCTATAGCTACAGTAACTTGGTCACATTTTAAAGCTAAACGAACAACAGAAGCAGCCGTTGCTCCATGGTCGCCACTTCTTAATAAAACTGATAAAGAACTATCCATTAAATTTCCTCATTATTACATATTCGTATCTAGAGTGTCCGTCATAGTTAACTCGCCCTGTTGAATACGAGTTGTTTGGTCTCTGATTTGGTCTTTCACCTTTAGGTAAGTATGCGCTCCTTCTCCATAGCCCATATTAACTAAAGATTGGTGTTGCTGAAATCCTGCATCTTGCATAGCTTGTTGCATTAAATCAACACTATAAGCCTGTCCTGCGGCTGTCTGAGTTCCTCTCAAACCAATTTCAAATGCACTCATTCCTTTAGTTTGTCCTCCCATTGCTAAGAATTTATTTATTTCTGATTGGTCAGCTCTAGTTCCTGTTCCAAATTTTGCTTGCATTTCTTCCATGTTGCCTATAGCACCACTTCGGTGCATTGCTATAATTTGGTCAGTTGTCATTCCCGGATATGCTTTTTTAAGTGTTTTCATAAAGGTTTTATCTTGTGACCATGCCGGTGGCGCACCAGCTTCCGGTAAATCAGGCAATGTTGTTACTCCAGAAGTTGGCCCTGTACCCAAGTTAAGGTCTTTCGCCCTTTGAAGTGCTGCAGCATTTCCTGCAGCAGTTCTAACTGTTAAAGCTGCGAGTTGGGTTGATGTTGCTGCATTACCATCTATTACGCTTTCTATTAGAGTGTCTTGCCTATGGGCTTCTTGCTCTACCCTCTTAATTTCCTCTGGGTCACGTTTTCTTTTATAAGCATCAGCATCAAATACGGCCTCAAGCATATCACCCCAATTTGTGGGAATAAGTGCTTTCATACCTAAATCTAATATGTCCCCAAGAGGCTTAGTAATTTTATAGAAAAACATAGATACTGCCATAATTATAGGCAACATACCAGCCAATAAAGTAAATATAGGCAATACTAATGGAACTATCGGCATCATCATTACGTCAACCAAACCACCTATTAATTGGAAAAATCCACCGACAATCCCAGTAAATACCTGTGATTGCCTTAACATAGAAGAAGTATTCATGTTTATTCCAGTTAAAGAGGCCATTCTGTTTTTTGCTTCTTTAGCTGTTTTATTCCTGTTCTTCTTCTCCTCTGAAAGAGAATCTAAATGCATTTTATTCACTTTTTCTGACATACGTCCAGCAGCTCCACCAGTACCTCCACCTAAAGCACCTCGACTGCCCATAGCTCCACCTCTTAATCCTCCAGTAGCAGCAGCACCGGCTCCTCGTGCAACTCCTGCTGCGATTGTAGCAATTATTGGAATGGGCATATCAAAATCCTCCTATTTTCTGCATTTGCCTATGCATATTTCTTGTTTGATTAGATTGTTGAGCATTAGAATTCTCCTCTTCATTTAAGGCTGCTTGAATTCCTAAAACTAAAGCTATCTCTTTCGGAGTAAACTCATTAAGGGCTTCCCATGGAATACCGACCTTTAATAATTGTAAAGTTATAACCCAATGTCCAAAAATTAAAGCCTCTTGTAAAGTAGTATTACCTACCCCTTTTAGGTAAGCCCTTACTCTTTTTTTACTGCATCTGCTTCTTCAGGTACACTTTCTTCATCGGAAAAAGCTTTGGGTACTACTACTTCTAAAGCTGCTCCTAATCTTGTATCAATTGAAGCTAAAAAAGCCTCCGTTGTTCTGCCCCAAGGGGCATCAACAATCATTTCTTTTAAAGATTCTTTTACATATAAATCTCCATCAAATCCAGTTCCTCCTCCACCATCAAAAGTTAAACATTTTGAAATTAATTGATTTCGTTTACTCCACGATAAAGGTTTTACTGTAATATCAAACTCATCACCAGTTTCTAAAATTTTTACTGTTTGCTTTGTTGAGCTTGTCTGAACTTGATACTTACTTATATCAAAAGGCTTTTTCTGTTTCTTGGCTGTCATATAGACTCCTATTAAATTATTATTTTATGGATAGAAGGGTTGATAATCTCGTATGGTAATCAAAATACTTCTAAACATCATATCTAAATCTATCTGATATGGGTTATCTGTGCTTATAGAATGTGGGGCAGTATTTATAAACATACCTTGTTTATTTATTCCACTTGTACTAGTTGGACTACCAGCAGTTCCAGTATGATTAGGAATATCAATTATTATATAATCATTAGTCCCTCTCTCAAATTTTAAAGTAGCTGTAATACCTGTCCTATCTGTACTTCCTTCGTAGTCACCTTCAAGCAATAATTGCTTAAACAACTCTGTTGCTCCTGTTTGAGCAGTAGAATCCGGCCCTACTGTATCTGGTAAGGCAACTGAACAAGACATGGAATATTCTCTAGGGCCTTCTTTAGTCTCATAAGGGCCTCTCATTCTAGCTCCCTGTCTACCTATATAATATCTAGGTTCAATACTATTTGAAATGGAAAGTGAAAAACTTCTTATTCTAGCAAACTCTTGACCAAAGAATTTTATTGTTCCTTCAGAAAAATAATAGGGTTCTGATGTAGGATAACTCGTTCCAGAGTTAGCAACATCATATGATAATGTAGCACTTCCAGTAGCAGCAGTTTGACTGAACCAATTAACATCGTTTAAGTCTATTGCTTGTGTTAATGCATATCTTGGCATACCAGACGTAGTAGAATCACTACTATAGAGACCTGTACTTAAAGTTGTTTGATTTTCTTGATTGTGGAACATATTTAAAAACTGAACTCCGTCCCATGACATAGTTAACATTCCACCCTCTTCAGCAGATATTGTACTAGAATCTACCATTCCACCTACATATCTTCGATTAAAATCATTTGTAGATGTTTCAGAACTATCTCTCATATGCACGTTCCAAGACATAGTATCCAACTCAATTTTTTCCTTAATTACATGAGTATAGTAATTAGTAGTAGGATTTGTAACTTCTGATACTGCTGCATTATCATCATGGGTAAATTGTAAAGGGTAATTCAGTCTGAAAACATTACTATTTTCAATTAAACATTGACGAACTTCAGACTTATTTGGGTCACCAGCATCTATGACAATCCAATCTCCAGCAACAATGTTTGTTATATTTGTGCCTTGTAATGCAATATAAACATCTCCTTTTTTAGCTAAATGGTCGGTAGCTGTAGGGTCTGCATGTACTGTTATATCACCTGATGTTGCTTGAGGAGTAGTAACTATAGAACCTATAGGAAATCTTAAAGGCCAACCATTTAAAAGAATAATTCCTGAAACTGAACCAGATAATGATTGTTGTCCCGGATAAGCTACTGACCAATTTCTTTTAGATTGTGTTCCTAAAAATCTTCTGCCCTCAAAAGACATTTGTGGGTCTGGAGTATCTATTGTTTCAAAAACTCCCGGAATCCAAGCTATGTATTTAGATTTATCATTTCTAACCGTGTCATCATCAAAATTATCCCCCTCATCATCTGACCCTATAGCACTAACTTCTTTAACTTCACTATTCTCATCATGATTAAAACCTAATGGTCTATCTAAAGTAAAGGTGTTTGTAGAGTTATCACCAGCATCTTGCATAGCTTCAATACGTCTTATTTCATGTTCATGAAGTGTGGCTTTAGCTGTACCAGCAACTGTTCCAATACGAATAAAATCCCCAACTACAAAAGTGGCTCCTGAATGTCCATCAATAGATATGGTTCTACTTCCAGCAGCTGTATCAGCAGTTAATGCCCCAGTACCACCAGAACCTACTAAAGTTCCTTCTGCCATTTCTGGGTCACCACCTTGAGCAGCTTCCGTTCCAAAAGTAAATACTATTTGGTCATTTCTATAAATAGCCATATTTAAAATACCCCCTACTAGAAAAAATCTAGTATATTATATTATACTCATTTTTAATAAATTTTTATGTATCTAATAAAACAGCATTATTTTCTAATCTTATAGTTATAGAACCTGTCCAGATATTAACTTGTTCACTTACTTCTTCATTAAATCCCATAAACTGCTGTCTTTGAAAATTAGTTAATGAATGCTTTCTGGCATGTGTAATTCTTCTTACTTCTTGCATTAAATTATATAACCGTTGCCTATTAATCAGAGTGTATATTTCTAAATCAACACTATACGCTCTATCTCCAAATTTCCAATTTCCTAATGGAGTTTCTTCAAAAGCTGGACTTCCAGTTCTTCCAATTATGTAGTCGCCTCTATTTAAATCAAACCGTATAGGTTCTGTTATAGCAGAATTAACTGTTATGTATATAGGTTCAGTAACATTACTAGCATTCCATTGTCCATCTAAATCAGCCATTATAGCATCAACAGGAATTGGTTCATCAGCCATTAAAACACCTCAAAGGCTGTCATGGCATCTAAGTTATCTTTAACATCCTCATCCCATGAGGTTATCTTAGAATTTAAGTCTATTCTGTCCATCCCACTCACAACAAGTCCTCCAAAATCAGAACTCTTTATAACATCCATAGCAGCTAATTTTTTAGTTGTATCTACAATTATTCCACCTTGCCTAGTGTCTAGATTTATATCTCTTCCGTATAAATAAGTTACTTTAATAGGCATAGTAAACTCTCCACCACCCCATCTCCAGACTGGTGCATTATAAGAAGTAAATCTAGCTGGAAGCAAGAAATATCTAGAAAAATGTACCATACCTGTATCAGTTACTAAAAAGAAATCTTTAGTTCTACCCTGCCTTTTAGTATCCCAACTAGCCCCATTCCAAATTTTAAGACTTAATATTTTATATGGGTCAGGTTTATCTAATTTAAAACCATTCAAATTAAATTGTTGGAATTCATTAGGAACAAAAGTAGGTCTCCAAGCTTTTCTTGTGTACATATCAATATAAGATTGTGCCTCTACAATATATTGTTCTACTGTTGATATGCTAGGTACTGTACTAGATGTAAAATCTGTACCACCCAAAATATTCTTTAATTGTAATAATTCATATATATCTTTAGTAGTACAATATGCTGAATAAGGTCGCATCTGTATTCTTTTAATTGTAGGAGCAGTAGTTGTACTGGCTGCACTAACTCGTATCCAATATTTGGTTACACTATTAATACTTCTAGTATCCCAATCACTTAATAAATTTGGAGGAAATATTTCTGCTCCGTCTTTGGAAAAATCATATTGTGTACCCTCATTATCATCTGGGTCTATTTCATATCTAGCAGAAGCTGGTACAAAGGTAGTCCATGAACTACTAGTAGAAAATTGCCACGTTAAAGCACCAAGACTTCCAGCAGTATCTACATCAAATACTGCCATGTCAAATTTTGATGCATGACCTATTAATAGATAATCAGCAGTACTATTAAAAAGGGTAAACGCAGTCCCTGCTGGAGATTGTGCCTCTAGCGTGTTATCTGTAAATGTACTAGTTGATGTATTCTCATTGAATACTTTATCGAATTCGGCTCCTGCCGTTGTAGCCATTTAGTACTCCATATTAAGATTCTTCATTTGAAGGATATTCTGAACTTCTCTCAAAGTCTTCTGTTGAACCTTCTTTCTGTTCAACAACTTTCTGCTTTTCTTCTGGTGGTAACTTGCCCCTCAAGTACATAGCTACACCTTGTAAATTCTGTATCTGACCTATCAGAGTATTTCTAGCAGTATTTATTTTATCTAATTCCTGCCCCAATTTACCTAACTGGTCATTCATAGTACTCAAATCTTCTTTAATGTCAACTTCCATGTTGAACCTCCTAACTAAACTTTATCTTTATATTATACTATATAATCTAACTTGGTGAAAAGGTAGAATAATTTATTGTTTTATTAACTTCTCTATCATATTGAGCAACTTCATTTTTTAATCGTCCTACCAGCATTTCTTTAACTTTACTTGCAGTAACATCTGAAGCTACTAAATTGTCATCATGATGTGCAATTGCATTTTGAAGTATTGTAAATTGTGCTTCTGCTATTGTAATTGATATTGTTGTATCTGCCAATTTAATGTCTCCTTAACTTGGTGAGAATGTAGAATATGTTACTGAAGCTCTCTTTTTATCATAAGTTCTAACTTTTGATTTTAAAGTATTCAGGAACGTATTTTTCACATAATCTGCATCTATAGTTATGGCATTGCCATCTTCATCAGCAGTAGCAAACGCTGCCTGTACGGTACTCCATTGTGCTTCTGGTATTGTTATTGATATTGTTGTATCGGCCATATTAAACCTCCAAGGCTTCTAATTTTTGCTTTAACTTTTTATTTTCTGTTTCTAAATCTTCTAATTTACTTACTATTTGTTGTAAAAGGTCTTTCTCTAAGTTATCTATTTTTTCCTTTATTTCCTGTTGCTGTACATAACTCTGCCATATAGCACCATTGTGTAGCTTGAGTAGGGCAGAAGAGTTAACAAGTCCACCTTTATCTATGGTATCTCCAAGAATATTCAGGTCTACTAATTTCTGTTCGTTGTATTCAACAAATCCATCCCATTTATTTTGAACAACACCCTTATTTATAGCCATATCAAATGCTCTTACTAACTGAGCATCATCATGTTCGTCAAAAGCAGTCTGGTCTGCACCGTCAAACCATGTGTTTCCACTTGAATCAAATATATGTGTTACCTTACCAGCATCTACAGAAGAACCTCTTAAAACTAAAATATTTGCACCTGATGCTGGATTTGTAGAAGTTGTACTGCTTTTCAAAAATCCTCTGATAAGTACACACCCATTAGCATCGACAGTATGGTCAGTACTATCTGTCACATGATATCCAGAAAGAGCAAGTCCTCTAGTAGTTTCAGAAAAACCTTTAATATTCATTCCACCATTAGCATCATTAACTTTGGTAATATTTCCAAATGTATCTGTTTCAGCATGATAATTACCTGTCATGCCATGAGCAATTTCAGAAGATTTCAATGAAAGTATTTCACTACCATTTGCACCCATGTTGATTGTTAAGGAACCTCCATCAACTCCAACACCAGTTGACCCATCACCTGTATTTGCAGTATCGCCTATATATATTTGTCCCTCAGTATCAATTCTCATTTTTTCACTTGGAGAAGATGAAGTACTTGTACCAAATCTTAAATCGGCAGGAACCCTTGACCCTGCTGAACCAACTTGAACGGAGTGGATACTTGCTCCAACATCAAATCTAGGAGTAGTGTCTACTCCTTCAAATCTAATATAACCTAATACTGCTCCATCGGCTGTTGCAGTCATAGTGCCAGCAGTATTGTTCTGAGAGGTACTTAACTGTAAATATGGTGGTTTTTCATCAGCAGACCATGAAGTAATACTTATTCCTGTATATTCATCTGAACCATCAACTTGAAGACCTCTTCCATTTACTTGTGCGCCACCACCAATGACTCTTTGGGTAATCGCTCCTGATGCCCCAATTTGAATACCCCCTGTATCATTAATCCTCATTCTTTCAGCAGCAACATCATCTGAAGCTGTAGCAGTCCCAAAGGTCAAAGCTGTTGGGAGTTTGGATGTTACGGTGTCCTCCACAGCACCTGTTTGAACTGCTTCGATGTACGCCCCATCTGTAAAAGTGGTAGCACTACTATAGTAGCCGACACCAGCAAAATTAATTCTTCCTAGTACATGTGTGTCTACTGTGGCAGTTAATGTGCCGAAAGTATCGCTATTTGATTTTCTGAAATAAAGGTTTGGACTATGGGCAGGAGTATCAGAATATACAGTAAAAGCAGTTTGAACATAAGTATCATTTCTTGCTATCTGTAATTCATATTCATTTGCTCCTGCTTCATCCCCACCAATAAGTACATTCCCACCACTTGTTATTCTCATCGCTTCTGCTTCACTACCACTTGCTGCTGTATGAAATACAAAACCTGTATTAACTGAAGCACCTGAACCTGAAATTAACTGTGTCATATCCTCTGCATCATTTACCTTAACCCCAAAATAATTATTCTGTGAAGCACTCTCTTGAAGGAATATTCCAAAGTTATTATCCACTTGTAAATTTATACCACCAGAAGCTGCTCCTACAGTAGAACCACCTACTGCAACAACTCCTGTACTTGTTATTATCATCCTATCGGTAACTTGCTTCGCACCGTCTGCTGTAGTGCTGAATACTAACCTACCCGGAGTATCGTCTTCACCCGGAGTTCCATCTATATACGCAGATATTCTAGCACCAGCAGAATCCAAATCAGTTCCATCGTCTGCACCCCAAACTATGCTTCCTAAATGAGCATCATCAGCCACTATTGCGTTTGTTCCTATTGTTCCCCCTGCTCCACTTTTCCCTGATTTGAAAAGATGAATTCTAGGGCCATTGTTATCAGCAGACCATCTGCCAATTGCCATTCTGCTATCAGCATTAGCTGTACCATGCATCTGCCATTCAAGACCTGATACTGCTTCTATGGCTTCTTGAGTGGTATGTCCTAATAAGAATCCATAGCCGTTACCGATTTTAAAATCTGCTGCCTGTGTACCAAGAGAAGTTATGCCTGTCTGAGCAGCATCAACACTCAAACTATGAGCAATGTTTTCTCCACTAGTCGCTCCAGTCGAAGTTAACCCTGTACCAGCAGTAATGTTCTGAACATAGTCGCCTGTAGTATGTGTAGCTAATGTAATTAAATTATTTAAACTTGTAGCTCCAGTTCCCCCTTGGTCTACAGCAACGGTTGTGCCTTCCCACACACCAGTAGCAATAGTGCCGACAGCAGTAATCTGTGTTTGGGAAGCATCCACCCCTATGACTGAACTACTAGCCGTAAGGCCAGTTCCTGCAAATAATGTTGCTAGGTCATGAACTGCTTCCTTGTTCATGTTACCTGTAGCCCCACCGTCTAAGAAAAGGATATAATCTCCATCTGCTACAGCATCTTCTGTAACTAAAGTAGGAGCTATCTCCATAAAATTATCTAGACCAACCTTTTTTACTGTTCCTCCATCTGAATATAAAAGTTCATCGGCTGCTACTAACCCAGTAGTTATTTCAGTTTGTCCTGAGATTATATCGTCGTTTATATATGCACCAGCTATAGCCGTTCCAGTCCATACACCTGATGTAATAGTTCCTACTCCTGTTATATTAGATTGGTTGGCTACTGTTACTAGTCCAGCAGAACTTATGGCTTCTGTAGTGCCAGAATATATAGACCCATCAAATCTAGCGTTTCCACTATCTACCCATAAAGACCAAGCTCTTGTAAGAGTCTGATTGCTTCCAGCCGTTACAGGGCCATTTATTCTAAGTGTCGAAGCATCTGATGTTGTTACTGATGAGTTAGTCGCAGCTAATGCAGGGCTTTCTATATTAACGTGTGAATATCTAGCTGCTGTACCAGACCCAGAAGTACTACTATCAGTTATAGTATGTAAGTCAATATGGACAACTCCTCCATCAGCAGGATTTACAGACTTATCGCCATCAAGTAATAGGCTTGTACCAGTTATCCCATTTGCCTGTATATCAGCATAGCTTGCTATAGTTACATCGCCAGCCGTAGTACCATCTTCAGATGTATTGATAAAACTAAATTCATCAGCCGATTCATCCCAAATCATCGCTGTATTAGTAGATGAACCTCTTTCTACAACTAGTCCAGCATCTTCTGATGGTGTACCACTTGTACCATGATTTACAATATATAAAGAGTCTTCAATTGTTAGAGTTGTTGTATTTACTGTTGTAGTAGTGCCTGAAACTGTTAGGTTGCCAGCCATAATAACTGTCGTATCACCAGCTCCTATAGTAAGTGAATTAGCCCCAATAGTATCAAGAATAGTCTTATCTCCAGAAGTCATATCAAGGTCTGTTAAACCAGTTAAAGCTCCTCCAGTAATAGTAGGAGAAGTTAAGGTTTTTGCCGTTAATGTTTGTGTTGCATCGTTAAATGTAAACTGGTCATCAGCACCTAACGCTGGAATTGTCAAAGCTCTATCAGTACTTGTGGGTTGAGTCCAAGTGATGGTATATCTATTTTCACTCGTACTCTTCTCTAGTATAAGAGAACTCGTAAGTGTAATATCAGCAACTTCTATACTAGTAGCATTTAATTCTTTATTGAACAGAGTACCAAGGGCTAAACCTGTACCCGGCATTCTGTCAGCACCACGAATAGGCATAATTTATCTCCCCCAGATTATTCCTCTGATTCTTGCGTTTGTCCCCCCAGACCTTATAATACTTATCTTAGACCCAATATAAACAGAGTCATCAAAGTATCCTTCGTTGGTTGGAATCAACATAGAAGATGTTGTTGCATCTTCATCAAAAGCTACATAGGCATCAGCCGTTTCAACTATAAAAGATACTTTATTACATTCTTCCATAGCTGCTGAAACATCTACGGCAGTCTCAGCACCACTTCCTGAAGTAGTAAAAGTAAAAGTCTTATGCTTCGGATAGTTTTGTAATAATTCTATTTCCTGTCGCCATGGTCTAGTTGTCATGATTTTCTCCTTCTGCTTTAAACTTCAATAAAGTAGGTGCAGAATTACCTAAAGTATGCGTTCTAATATTTTCTTTACCTTGAGGCATTTTAAAACCTTCTCTTTTGGCAATAGTCCCCATTGATATATATCTGGGTTTAGCTAATTCCTTTCTGTATTCTTTATTCATATCTCTAAGATATTTTAATTCTTCCATTAAATCATCTAGTAATTTACTCATATCTTTAATAGTATCTTCCAATGAAATAACTTTTTTATTTAATTCGCCTTTAACTGAAGTATTTATAGATTTCTGATTTTCTAAATCCGAAACCCATTTTTTTAACTTCGCTTCTACTTGTATAGATTCCCCTAATTGTATCTGTGCTTCTTTAGATTCCTTATCTGAATAAGCAAAGTTATAGTTAAGTTCTTTATTTTTTTCTACAAGGTCTTTATTTATTTTACTCATTTTATCAGCAAAACTTTGTAATTCTTTATTCTTTTCTAATACTTCTTCTTTTTCTATGTCAGCAGATAGCTTATTTGATACTGCTTGTTCATTATTTGCCTCTAATACTTTATTATTTTGCTGTGTTTGTTTTAAGTCTTTAGCTAACCTAGAAATGTCACTTGATTGCTGAAAAGCAGTTTTAGTCATAGTCTTTAGTTCACTTCTAGTAGATGATAATTCTGTAGTTAGATTTTGTATTGTTTCTTTAAATTCCGAAATCTTAGATAAAGCTTTTTCTTGAGTTTCTAAAGTAAGTTTTATCGTATCCAATTCCTCACTTAAACTACTATTAAGTTCTTTAAGCTCTTTATTGCCTCTTTGCTCTAACTGTAAAGAAGCATTCGCTTTATCTCTCTCAGCTTCTATATTTCTATATCTACCTAGCTCGGCATCTAATTCATCAACCTGTTTTTTAAATTTCAGTTCTGCAACATCGTTTTGAAGAACAAATTGGGTGGCTTTCTTTTTTACTTTTTTAGATTTCTGTGTAAATTCATTAAGCTTCATAGAGTTCTATAACCTCATAGGCTATATATGGATTACCAGAAAACTCATTAGAATTAGGAAGATTTATTAACCAATCTTTAGGTGTTATAGATTTAGAAATCATTTTAGTACTTCCTACATCATTAGTCACACTAATATCTCCAGCAATAATACCTTCTATTTTTGCTTCATGATTAGGCATTCTTGTTTCTAATTCTATTTTATTTGACTGCTTTCTATAAAAAATATCAGACACATGAATATCTTTTGCTATAGGTTCTTTCTTCAAAAATACTGGAACCACATACGCCTGAACTTCAGGTTTTACTTCTTCTACTATTTCTTCTACTTTCTCTACTACTTTCTTAGTCACCGTCTTCTTAGTAGGCTTTTTCTTTATAATTGCCATAGTATATAAACTCCTTTGCTTAAACTATTTCTTTTTATATTCTTTTAAATCTGTATGTGTAAATCCTTGCTTTCTCCTTGAAGCTGATAAGTCTGTTTCAGTTTTACCTTTTCTTCCAGCCCCTTCTCCACGAATACGTCCTTTACCATGTCCACTTATAGAACGTTCATGAACTCCAGTACCAGTACCTCTAACACGTTTTTTCCCACCTCTTGCTATATAGGTATTACCTAGATTTTCTGGTTTAACCCATCTATGGGAACTAGGGTCAAATCTAGCTCCGGCAAAGGGAGGCGCACCCAATATTTTTAGCAATTCTGCTTCGGCATCAGGCTGTGTAACAGCATTCTCTAAAGGCTTTCTACGAACATATGTATCATTATTATCTGTCTGTGTCGAAAAAAATAATTGTAATTTTTGTAGGGCTTGAGATTTAGATAAATTTTTATTTTTCTTTCTCATAGCCTGTTGAATCTGTCTTTCAAATTCTCTTTGTTGTGCTGGAGTAGGCTCACTTACTTGACGATAAGCATCTTGTATACTTCCTCCAAGCCACCATCCTGCTAAAGCAGACATGGCTCCAGAAGAAAGTTTCTGTATGTCAGCACTTTTATTAGTTGGTTCATAACCTGAGTATTCTTCCCAATATTCATCTCTATCAGGGTCTTCAGGTGTACCACGTTCTGGCTCTTTAGATTCATCTTCCCTATATTGTGCATAGTCTCCCAACTCCTGCATTTCTTCGTCTGATAAATCTTTGTATCGTTTGGGGTCGGATTCATCTAAAGAAGCAGCTTGGTCAGCCTTGTGTTTGTCGTATATCTGTTCAGGGTCTTCATCAGCATAATTAACCCATCTGGCTCCTTGTGCCGTTGAATGAACTGGTACTTCTTTGGATGGTACTTCCCCTTCTGAAAGATATCTAGCTACTCCTCTACCGGGAAAAGGTTCTTCAAAACCACCACCTAATGGCTTTGACCATTGGTCAGTATTATCATCATACTCCCCAAATTCTCCTCCCTGACCAGCTTGTCTAAAAGCAGCATCATCTTTATCTTGTTTAAAAAATTGTTGCAGTCGTTTCATGTTATCCATAATAATACCTCTATATTATTATACTAAATTTTCTTAAATAAATCTAAACTCTTCATACTACTCTCCTATCTTGACTCCATCTTCTATTATTGCTGTTCTGGACACATCATAATAAATAACATCATCTTCTAATCTCCTATCCAAACTATGTCCTACTGCTTCTACAAAGTTTGAATTATCAGGAAAAATATCTACTGGAATGAAATCATATGTCACAAGGGCATCCCCCTCTTCTTTTGTTTCTGATTTATATCCAGTTACTTTGCCTTCTTTACGGATTGCATCTAATTCTGAACGTATCTCATCGTCCTGTGTTTCATATTTCCAATCTCCATCTGTCCACTCAATAGTACCAACTTTTATATTTATTTTTTCTATATCATATTTTAAAGTAATCATTCAGTTCTCCTATTAAAACATGCCCAATTGACCAGCTTTTTGTTGTTCTTTACGTTTCTTTTCTGCTTGTTCTGCATATTGCCCCCTAAACATTCTGTCCACTCGTTCTATTTCTGCCTGTTCGTCAGCTACTCGTTTTTTTAGTTCGTCTGGATTTAGTAGATACTTAGTCATTATTTCATATATTTCAGGAAATTTATCCATCATTCTTTTTGGTTTATGCAACATGACCCTAAAATTTTCTGCTACAAACTCTTTGTATGACTCTCTAGCATAATCACTTACAACTTCACCCCCATATAGTCCCGGGTCAGAACCAATACCAACAGTATTAGGTATTAAATTATCTTCTGATTTCTCTATCTTTCTATAGAGAGCTGACATCGTATCAGTAAACTCTATCAACCCTGCTTCTCCTATCCAGTTCCGGAGTCTTGTAGGATGTGTTATCTGATGCCCTATTTCGTGAGCTACTGAACTTCGTTCCTCTCCCACCCTGATTTGGATAAAATCATACTTGCCTCCTAATTCCCCATTTTTTAGACTCGTATAACCCCCTCCAGCATTTGGGTTATCTTCTACTCCAGCTTCATTCACTATTTTAGTGACTATTCTTATATGTCTATCAGGGTCGTTGAATAATTCAACTAAGTTCTTACCTAATGATGGCTTTAAACCTTTAGCTGTGAAACCCATGTATTTCTTTACTTTTTTAATAGAGTCCTGCTTTTTATGTTCTGGCACACCACCACCAACTTTCAATGGCGCATCCCATTTATCAACAACATCAGACTCTGGTGTATCTTCTATAGTTTTTAAAGCTGGGTCATCTAGAAGATAGAACTGCTTTCCTTCTTGTCCACCTTTATATTCACCTGAGTTATAAACTCTAACTCCTACTGGAGCTGGTTTATTTATTGAAATATATTCTCGTGTTTCTCTTGTGCCGGGAATAGATTGTTTTTCATCTAAAGGATTACCAACATCTTGTTTACTTAAAAAAAAATTTAATTTTTGTATTGCCTTTACGGCAAAAAAATCCTCTTCAGGCTTTTTTACTAGTGCTTCTGGAGGAATATCTCCCCCATGCTGAAGTCCAGAAGCTTCCTCACCCACATTATAAAGATTTAATTTAGAAGCATCTATAATATAAGGGTCGTCAGGTCTTGCAGGATAGGATAACCATACTATATTTTGGTCTCTTCCCTTTCTAAACTTCTTAGATACCTCTGATATTTCGCTCTCATCTCTCCACGATGCTATTGGATATGCCTGTATTCCTCCTTCTTTAGTGGGGAAAAGTATTCCTTTAAGCTCATCAGATGGAGGTCGGTGACTCCAATATCTAGGAAAGCTTTTTTCCCTTGTTTCAAGAAGGTTTCCTACCGTATCACCCTGCGCATTTCCTGAAATAGTAGTTGTAGCCCATTGTCGCTGTCTTTCTTCAGAACTAACATATGTTAATGGGTCTCTAAGTTCTTCATCAGGGTTTTTCTTATAATCCTCTAACATGGATGCTTGTGAACTGTCTTTAGCTTGTTCTTCATCAAAATGGGAAACCCATCTAGCATCTTGGGAAGTAAAATGAATTCGTACACCTTCTGCTACTTCTTCGTCTACACCAAGATAACGAGCTTGGTCATGACCGGGAAAAGATTCATAGAAACCTTCTGGAGCAGCTGCACCTTCTGCCCCTTCCCAAGCAGGATTCCATTCTGGGTTGGAGTGGGAGCCATACTCTGGTGCTTTAATAAAAACTTGTAATTTATTTAATGCTGTTTCTTCTTTATGTTTATCAAAGGCTCGTAATAATTTATCTTTCTTTGTCTGATGTTTTAATCTTTCATGTGTATCAGCATCTTTTATGAGATTTTGAATACTCCCCTTTTCTCTAAATTTAATGTAATCATTTACAATTATCTGGGCATCTTCTGTATCAGGATATTCTTCTCTTAATTCATCCCATCTATCTGGAGTAATAGAATTTTTATATTTCCCAAAGTCGTCTATTATTTCAACAGGTTGTAACTTTATCTTTTTTCCACCCATGGTTTGTAAAGAACGTCTTGCAGCTATTGTATCGTCTGGGTCTATAGACATTCTGGCATCTTTATAGTGTTTAAGATTTCCTTCGTATTCATTATGAGTAAAGTGTTTTCCACTTAGCTCTACATGGATGTCTTCGTCTCTCCACCCTCTTCCCCTTAAATACTCGGCTTGTTCATATAAAGGATGTTTCTCGTTTTGGTATGACACATCATCATTTCGAGTTGAAGAAGGGTCATCTCTATATAGCCTACTATGAATTTCATGGGGTTTTAATTTCTCCCCAGTTTCAGGGTCTTTACCAAATAGCTTCAAGTCCAGATATTCCTTATGGTCTGAATGTTCTCTATTTAGATATGACTGTCTTCTTGCTTTTTTCTTCCCCTTATTATTTGACATAAAGTTATGATAAGACTGCCCCCAATGTGGTACTTCAAATCCCTTCTGTTTCTTTTCATTTGCATATGCTTGCTCTGCTCTTTCTACTGCTGAGTGTTCATCAGCTCTTCTCTCATCGTCTTTAGCTTTTCTTTCGTCTTCAAGGTAAACCCAATTAGCTTCTTGTTCAGTCGTATGAACTTGTACGCCTTCCATTGGTTGTTCGCCTCGCTTTAAATATCTAGCAAGCCCACCACCGGGAAATTTTTCTGACAAACCTACTTCTTTGGATGGAGTGGAATCATCATAAAGGTCAGGGTTATATAGAGCATACTGGGCTTGTTCTAGTTCTTCTGGTGTCATATCAGGATTTTCGTATGCCAAACGTTCCCAATCCGACATTTCTTGATTTTTTATGAAATCTACAAATAAATCCAAACTCTTTCTTTTAAATTTATTAGGATTTAATACTTGTTGAGCTGGAGTAACATTTGTAGTTGCTTTGGCTTCTTGTTTTGCATCAAAATCCTTTCTAGGATTCTTTTCCATGTACTCTTGTACAGTTAAATTAGGATTCTTATCTCTCTGATTAAGATAATCTAATACTCTTGGATTATCTGCATATTCATCTTTCTGTTTTTCTCTTTCTTGCCTTGCCCCTTCTCGATAACTATCCATGAAATCTGTACCGAAAAGCTTATCTTTCCAACCAGTTTGTTTTTTTGGTGGTAAAGATTTTGCTTTTTGTTCACGACCCTGTTGCCTAGACTTATTATTAGCTTGGAAGTTCTGCATTACTTTTTGAGACATAGCATCATTTCTGCCTATAGCACTTACAAAGGAAACCCCACCAGCTGCTTTTGAATGTTCGCCTCCCTCTTTAAGATGGTCATCAAATTCATGTCCTATATTACTCCCAACTAATTGTTGGTTATTCATAGTTCCTGATTGTTCCGAACCTTTGGGTTGAACAAGACTAAAGTTGCCACCTTTAGTATAATGAAACGTACCATCCATTGGAGAACCATCAGGATTCTTTAATCCCAACTTTTCCCCACTACCAAACATGTGGTCGGTATCACTCATCTGCTCATCAGCTAAATAAATCCATTCGGCTCCCTGTTTAGTTTTGTGTACCCTAGAACCTATAGGAGGTTCTTCTCCACTAGATAAATATCTAGCAACACCCTCACCGGGAAACGGTTCTCCCTCTTCTTCATGTTCAGTTGCTAATTCTTGTCTATGGTCATCACTAAAATCATGGTCATTTAATTGGTCTAAATTAGCTTTGTGATTTCCCTTCGCTGTTTGAAAATCTCCCCATGCTTCTTTCTCAGCTTCTTTAGCTGTTTCTAAATCAGCCACAGCTTTTATTTTAGATTCTTCGCTATCATCTCCATATTTAGCTCTTCTAGCACTCAAATTCTCTACAGCTTTTTCGGCTTCTTTAACATCTTCAGCGGCCTGTAAAGCATTTTTTCTTGCTTGACCCAATTCTTTTTTACTGTTTCTTATATCTGATTGTAAAGCTTTCTGTTCATCAGTAAGAGAATCTAATGTATGATGCCCTTTGTTATGATTTCCGGCATAAGATTCCTCTACAGCATGGTTTATAGATTCCTGATGATGAGAATCACTACCAGAAACTAGCTCGTCATGTTTAGCTTGTACTTGTGCTATTTCTTGGTCTTTAAAATGGACAGCTTCTAAATGTTCATCCGAACCAAAATTATCTCCGAATTCTTCCATCTCTTCAGCCAATCTATCCGTATCAGCACCATGCTTGATTGCTTCTCCCATAGCTTTTTCAAATTCTTTTTTGGCTTTAGGAGTCATATGTTCTTCGTGTTTTTTGACATGTGCCATTAATTCACGAGCATGTTTAGTTGCCTGTATAGGAGAAACTTTTCCATCATCATCAAGATATTCATCTAAATGCCCTAATGAATGAGGTAATTCGTCTGCTTCTACCTTTCTCTGTTTATCTTCTTCTTTTTGAGCATCTTGTTGTGCTTTTAAGGCTTCTTTTTCTTTTTCCTTTTCTTGTTTCACTTGTTCTTTTTTTTCAGCTTCTGCTTGTTTAATTTGTTCTTTTTCTTCTTCAACTTCTAATTTCTTCGCTTCTTCTTCCTCTTTTATTTTGTTTTCTTCAGCTATTTTTGGAGCATCAATAACAGGTTTTACTAATTTTTCATAATGAGCTTTCTCAGCTTCTTTAGGATATTTATTAAATCTATCTACAACTTTATGTATACCTTTAGGATTATTACTTTTTCGGTCTTCTGCTACTTGATTTCTCCAATCTTCTCCATAAACTTCTTGCATATATTCTTCTATATTAGTTTCGTGTTCTATAATAGAATCTATATCCTCTTGAGCTACTTTAGGAGAAACTCCTTTATCAATATCAGATTGACTCATTTTCTTCTGAGCATTTGCTCTTACTTTATACCTAGCGTATTCTTTTAAATTATTAATAGCCTTTTTATCAGTAGGATGATAACGTAGTTCTCTGGGTTTCTTTTTACGTTTAGCAGGAAGTTTAAAACTTCCCCCCTTACCAAAATCTATTCCGTATTCACTTAATATCTCTTTAATTTTTTTAGTGGTTAGTTTACCACCCTCAAATTCTTTTACATCAGGGAATCTTTTTAAGGATTCATTTTTAGCATAAGTAATATCTTTTTGGTCTGCCCCAGCTTTAATAGCTTGTCTTACTATTTTAGATAATCGGCTTTGAATTTTACGTTTGTCTGCAACGTCTGGTTTAGCTCTAATCACATCCCCCAAATGTTCAACTATCTCTTGAATTACTAATTTACGACCATCATCATCCAAAGCTTTTAATATTAATCCAGAAAATAGAATATAAGGAAAAGCTTTATTTAAGGGTTCGTTTGCTAGGGATAATGCCTGAACATTATTCATATATTGTCTAGTTCGTTGGTTTGCTTCTATTTGAGCAGCTTCTTCACGACTTTGATTCTCCCCAACTTCTAAATCAGGGTCATCAAGTAAATTATTATAGATATTATTGGCTGTAGTCATTAGTTCTCCAACACACCTAGTTCAATCAATTTCTGTTTATTGGCTTCATGTAAGGCTTCTAGTTCATCTTTATTACCACCAGTATAAGGAACTGCATACCCATCTTCAATCATTCTATCATTTATACTGGTCTGTATATCTTCATCATTAAATAGAATACCTAATATTCTTCCAAACTTACCTCTTTCTTTACTTACAAGAGTTACAATAGAGCCTTTAGGACATTTATCTTTTAAATACCCTTTAGATAGTAATCCTCTAACTTTTTCTTCTAAATTACGAGTTCTTGATTCAGGCGTGTCTATACCATGGAGTCTAACTCTTTGTTTCGCTAATACGACATTGAAACCCAATTGAATATCTACGTCAACTGTATCTCCGTCTATTACTCTATCAATAACAGCTTTGTATTCATACATACTTTATTATACTAACTTTTCTGTTGTTCACATCGAAAACACACTTTATTATTAGATTTAACACGGAGCTTCGCTCCACATTTACATTTAGTCCAATTTCTTCTAGCCATTTTATTCGTTACTTAGTGTCTCAGATGGTGTACCAATTGATACTTCCACATTATCAGACACGTTCCAATTAGCTGCCGTTACACTTTGATGAATCTTAAATTCTTTAGTTGCAAATCCATCAGCAACACCTATTTCATTAAGTTCAATCGTAAGCGTTCCAATTTTCATTCGGTCAAATACACAAGCTCCACCCTCAGTATATAGATTACTTAGAGTCAACTTACCTATCTTCCCATTAGTTGCCGTTGTAGGAGCATCAATATGAATTCGGTCATATGAACCTCCAGAAGTTACCATTGCCTCTGCCTGATGATGACCCCCACCGAT
>Ga0080013_1001101_pt1 | contig 36690 bp, 36 predicted proteins | sample ETNvirenome_6_85_FD_69236 | JGI IMG/M metagenome (GOLD analysis project Ga0080013, IMG submission 69236) | Marine viral communities from the Pacific Ocean - ETNP_6_85 (SPADES assembly) (version 2) | ecosystem: Environmental > Aquatic > Marine > Oceanic | place: Pacific Ocean | collected 2013-06-19
TGGCCTCAAGACCTACTGGCTCGGTGAAACGTACGACCGTTATCTTAACTCAGTTGTTACAGGTTCTATTGCTGGCTCTAACTATGCCTGCATCTTACCACTATACAATACGCAACCGACCACAAACTTAGATGGCGCGGACTTTGAACAAGGTCTTGCTGTTGCAAAGAGTGGTTGGGTATTCAGCCAGGACCTTCAGACTGCAGCCGGCACCTCGAACGGCTTCACCCCGATCAACACCTCACGCGTCCAACAGTTGTTACGTTTTAATACGCTGTCCCCTGGCGATGGTGATTGGAGCCAAAAGAATCTTAAGGTTTCAATTCAAGACATCAAGGTGTCCTCTAATTTAGACGATCCCTATGGTACCTTCACTGTTGTGGTGAGAAAGGCCAATGACTCTGATAACGCAATGAGAATTGTTGAGAGATTCTCAGAGTGTAACTTGAACCCCAACTCTATTGATTATGTAGGTAATAAGATTGGAGACAAGTATGTTGTCTGGGATGACGACAATCGTCTTTATCGAGAATACGGGTCTTACAATAACCAGTCCAAGTTTATTCGTGTTGAGATGAACACAGATGTGAATAATGGTACAGCCGACGCCACGTTGCTGCCCTTCGGCTTCTTTGGTCCTCCCAAGTATACTGGGTTTACCATGTACAGTGGAAGCTCCGCAGTCCGCGGGGCTGGGAGTCAAGAGGCTACAGTCCTGGCGGACGACCTCATTATATCAGGCAGTGTCGTGGTCTTCGAGGCCTCCGGCCACCCCACCACCGCCGCCGCCGGCGAAGGGACTGCTTTCACCGACGGTTGGTGTGCTTTCGGACCCTCCTCCTCATCAGACTTCCACATCTCAGTTGACTTCCCTGAGTTGACGTATCGGTTGTCTGCCAGTGCAGGTGGTTTGACTAATCCTACAGATGCCTACTTCGGTTTGGACACATCGATTTCAGCCGGCTCCAAGCGTTTCGGCTCAAGTCTTAAAGACATCGTAGCCTCCAAGCCTGCACAGATTGATTCCTACGCACCGGCAACTGCGGCGCCGTTTGTGACCCAATACAGCACAGCGTTCACGTTGGACGACTTGGTATACTTGCCCCACTCGGCCTCGGTTTACCACCAATCTGGTTCACGGGCCCTTGGCACTTCAATGACTGCGGTGTCGTCGAGTTACGAACAAACCCTAGACATGGGTTACGACAGGTTTACGCTCCCAGTCTTTGGTGGGTTTGATGGGGTTGATGTTACAGAGCGCGATGCGTTCCGGAATACAGCCATCAGCACCACAACGGCTCCTTTTGAGAATAACAATTATGAGTACAATACAATCAAAAGAGCCATCGATGCAATAGCTGACCCCGAGGTGGTGGAGATGAGTGTTGCAACGGTACCGGGTATCTATAAGGAAAACCTCACCACACACCTTATTAACGTGTGTGAAGATCGCGCAGACGCCCTGGCAATCATTGACCTAGAAGGTGACTATAAGCCCTCTGGAGAGTCTAACGACAGTGAAGAGGATCGAAAGGGCAATGTAGCTACTACTCTTACTAACCTTAAGACCCGCGCCATTAACTCCAGTTATGGTTGTGCGTACTACCCCTGGGTTCAGATTCGGGATAACATCAGCAGCGCCTTGGTCTTCGTGCCACCTTCGGTACCGGCCCTAGGCGTGTTTGGCTCTAGTGAAGCTACGAGCGAGCTATGGTTTGCTCCTGCTGGGTTCAACCGAGGAGGTCTTACAGAGGGCTCAGCTGGCTTGCCAGTGCTCAACGTCCTACAGAAGCTTACTTCCAAAGACCGTGACAAGTTGTACGAGCAGAACGTCAATCCGATTGCTTCCTTCCCGTCTGAGGGAATTGTAGTCTTCGGACAAAAGACCTTGCAGGTTAGCCGCTCTGCGTTGGACCGCATCAACGTCAGAAGGCTTCTGATTTACTTGAAGAAGGAGATTTCACGGATCTCTGCTACACTACTATTCGATCAGAATGTGCAGGCCACGTGGGATCGGTTCTTGGCTCAGGTTAACCCCTTCCTGGCTAGCGTTAAGGCGCGCCTAGGTCTCATGGATTACAAGGTGCTCCTCGACAAGAATACTACGACGCCAGATCTTATTGACAGAAACATTATGTACGCTAAGATTTTGTTGAAGCCAGCTAAAGCCATCGAGTTTATCGCTCTTGACTTCGTGATTACAGATAGTGGGGCGTCTTTTGAGGATTAATACTAATTACTAGAGATTATGGAGATCTTATAACATGGCACAAAACAAAATTTGGAGCGACCCCACACTAGAGCCCAAGAGGCAGTTTAGGTGGATCTTCTCTTTCGGATCCGCCAGCGGTCGGCTGCCCTCTTACCTGTGTAAGTCAGTCAATAAGCCACAGTGGAAGATTGAAGAGGCTTCACATGAGTTTCTGAATCACACATTCTACTTCCCAGGCAAGGTAACTTGGGAAAAGATTACCGTTACGATCGTAGATCCTCTCGACCTCGACGCTGCAGACGCTCTAGAAGATGTCTTGAGAAAGTCCGGTTACCTCTCTCCAGATCGGTTGGATATTAACCTTAATCCCGATCAGTTAACCACAGTTTCAAAAGCCCTCTCGGCCGGCCCCAACGGAGCGCTCGGTGAAGCCTATCTCCGCCAGATTGATGCTAGCGGTGTTATTCGTGAGCAGTGGACACTCAAGAACGCTTGGATCACTGATGTTAACTTTGGTAAACTCGACTATGCGTCAGATGACCTTGTTGAAATTGAGATTGGTATTCGATATGACTGGGCATTCCAGGATTCTTACAACGCCAACGGTGGCATTATTCCCGATTAATCACTTAACAGACACCGCGTAGGTGTTATATAATGTATGTGTTAGTAAAAGGAAATAATGGCCAGAAATAATCAAAGTCGTACACGCAAGCCCCAACCACCCCCTGACATAAAAGGAGATAACGTATTTTCGTTTGTAACTCCTACTGATTTTGTAGCCCTCCCTTCGGAGGGTAAGTTTTATCCCGAGGGGCACCCTCTTTGTAACCAAGATGTGGTGGAAATTAAATTCATGACTGCAAAAGAAGAGGATATCCTAACCTCCCAAGCGCTATTGGCTAAGGGAATAGCCCTAGAACGTTTGGTAGAAAGCGTTCTCATCGATAAAGATATAACGGCCTCTTCTTTATTGGTGGGGGACAAAAATGCACTATTGGTGGCCATTCGAATTACAGGGTACGGTTCCGAATATGAGACCCAGGTAACATGCCCTTCTTGTAAAGAGGTTAACTCCTATAAATTCGACTTAGATGAGGTTAAGAGCACCCCTCTGATGACCAACACAGATGTTACCGAGCTTACTGATACTGGCACCTATATTATTACAGGCCTCACCCAAACAGAAGCCGAAGTAGAAGTGAGGATGCTGACAGGTGACGACGATAAAAAACTTACTCATCGACTTGAATCAAATAAGAAACATAATTTAGGACTGCCTCCATTATTGGAACAAATGAAATCATTTATTGTGTCAGTTAATGATAATTCTAATGAGATGTACCTAGACTCCTTTTTGCACAACCTTCCAGCGATGGACGCCAGACACCTGCGCAAGACATACGCGGCACTGATACCCGCTATTGATATGACACAACAATATGTTTGTGATTCATGCTTGCACGAGGCAAGACTGGAGGTACCGCTGACTGCGGACTTTTTTTGGCCTGAGTGATAGCTATATTAAAAACGTCTATGAAGAATTCTTTTTTCTTAAATATCGAGGCAACTGGAGTTTTACTGAGGCTTACAACCTACCCGTGACTATCCGTCAATGGTTTGTGGAACGCCTCCTTCAACAGTTGAAGGACGAAAGCCCTAACACTCTGTAGGCCACAAAACCCTTTTTTATTTTAAAAAAAACTACTTACTGTATAAGTATATACTGGGAGATGTTTCCTTCTTATGGGTATTGAATTTTTATTAGTATTAGGCCTGCTTCTCGCGATCAGCGCCATGGTACCGGCCATGGCCCACGCGGACGATGACCGTCCAGACCCAGAAGAAGAAAAGAGGATTAAACTAGAGAATCAGGAGTACGACCGGCGCGCCATCGAGCAGTCCCGGCGCCTGACCCGGGAGGCCCAACAAAGAGCGGCTATTGAGAAGCAAACCGCTGCCGACCGCCTCAGGGGCTTGGAGGATGCTAGCGAAAAAACAGCGAATTTTTCACAACAACTAGCTGAGGCGGGCCAACAAAAAGCCGCTTCGTTCACTGTGACACCTAAGCTGAACACAGCTGATTTGGAAAAAACAACGTATGAGGCTGTGAAGGGCGCCCTGGAACGAGCCGCCACCGACGGCGGCTCGTTTCTCTCAGACCATTGGGCGAAGATACTTGGCGGCATCGGCACGGCCGCCCTCGCTCTTAAAGGCCGCAAGATGTGGAAAGCGAGAAGGGGTGCAGGGGGAGATATCAGTGACCACGAGCACCTCATCCGCATGATGGGGGGTGCCGACGACGCCGCGGCCGGGGCTGCTGGGGCTGCTGGGGGCGGCGGCCGCCTCGGCCGCCTCTGGCGAGGTACCGGCGAGGGCGGCGGCCTCGGCGCTGGCTTTAAGACCGGAGCATTCGGGGGCCTCGCCACCGCCGGCGCCGGCTCACTCGGCCTAGGAACTTTGTTGGGGATGAAAGGGGGCGGCGCCGTGGGCGACGCCGTCGTTAACCCGGCCTTGGCCAGTCTTAAAAACATGTTTGGCGGCCTGCACATGCAGCTTAATGAGGCTACAGCACAAGTTCGTGCTTTCACAAATCTGACGACCGATGAAGATACTTTTGGTGCCTTGATTAACAATATCTACGATACAAACATGGCGTGGCGCAAGCATGGGTTAGAAGTGGAACAGATCCGCGATATCAACGTGCATCTGATTGAGGGCTTTAGAAGATACTCTACGGAATCTCCCAGGTTTCAAAAAGATATTGTAAATACTTCTTCTATGATGGCAATCTTGGGAGTGGATGCTGAGACAAGTGCCAAAAACATGGAAATCATGGGTAACGTCATGCACCTTACCGGGAAAGAGTCCTCACAATTTACAAAAGAGATAGCAGCCACTGCCGATACACTTAACATGAGTTTGCCAGCCGTGATGAAACAGTTCGCTGGTATGGAAGACAAGCTAGCACAGTTTGGCCCGAATGCGGCCGACGCCATGCGAGAACTGATGGTGGTTAGTAGGAATACCAATATTCCTATGAATGATCTCTTGGGTACTCTTGACAAATTTGACACTTTTGATGAGGCTGCCACTGCAGCCGGCCAACTGAACGCCGTCCTAGGCGGCGAATTCATTAATGATATGGAATTGCTGAATGCCAGCCTTGAGGGAGACACTCTCGGGGTCATGACAATAGTTCAAGACGCTCTTGAAAACTCTGCCGTGGGGTGGGACGATATGGGCGCAGCCCAGAGGGCCGCCTTATCAGAGGCTTCCGGAATTGGGATGGCCAATCTTGCACGAATTGCTAGAGGTGACTTAACAGCGGATATGGCTGTTAGTACGGACGCTGCCATGACGGAGGCCCGCGCAAAGGAACAGGCCGCTCAAGGAAGGGGTATCCAAAGGAACATATCACAAAGCTTGAAGGGCGCAGAAACTCTTCTATCGTCTGGCAAGTTCTTGGAGGGTGCTCCACAAAAGGTAGGGACCGCCCTCCACGACGCGATACCAGCCGGCGGCCAACTGGGCGACCGCGGCTGGCGAGCCATGATGGAGTTGGTGACAAGTCTCACAACCATGTGGGATGCCGCGAAGACAGAACTCGCTGGGGGGTTTAAGCTTGACAAATCGGCAATAGACCAATTTTTGGCAGCGCTCAAGGGCACCCCCATAACATTGCAAGCAGACGGTCGAGAGATCGCGACGTATGTAGGAATTAATAACAAGATTGGTGGTCGATAAATGACGAAATATATTGAAAGAGTATTGCCACACGATAGTATGTTGGGTGATGACCCCACCGATATCATGGCCAAAAGTGGCAGAGTCATTTTGTTTACACATCTGGCCACAGGAAAGGCCGTGGCTTTTAAAGCCTATATAAAAAGCTTTAGCGACTCCTATGATTCTGCTTGGAACGACACACAGGTTTATGGGAGAATGGATCCTATTGCGGTCTACCAAGGCACATCGCGCAGAATTAAAATAGGTTGGGATATCCCCTCAGCCAGCGCTTACGATGCGTACAAGAATTTGCAGAGAATCTCTCAGTTGATTCGGATGCTTTATCCTGTTTATACAAACGCAGAAGAGACAGGGGTACGCACTCTTAAAGCATCCCCACTACTTAGAATGAAGTTTATGAACTTGGCGCGTGACGTAAGAAACAGCAAAGAGGGTTTGGTTGGTTACATAAAGGGGGGCCTTAGTTACGAGCCCGACCTTAAACACGGTGTATTTGATGGTGACGACGGAACTTTAGAAATGAATGGGATATTCGATGCTTTCGATGAGCCTACGATTTACCCGAAAGTAGCATCGTTGTCATGTACCTTCACTGTGTTGCACACACACCCGCTAGGATTCAGTGATCAGTGGGATGACGTCCCGACAGGACGTTCTATGAATTCTTTCGCCCGAAATGCTAACGTCGACAACGGCCCAGGTGAGGCCTACCCGTATGGCGTCGACAAGTCCATGGTCCATCGACCCGGGGATCGCGGCACAGAATCAATTTCACAGGACGACACCACCGCCGCCGCCGGCCAGCAGGCTGCCGAGGCCCGGGCTCTATCAGGTAAGGGAGACTCATAACATGGCCTATCGCTATTCCAATCGCAACGTTGTTATCAACAAGGATCCTTCTTACCGTAAACTCCTAAAAGAACGAGGCCTCAAACACTTCAGGCAGTTTACTAGTCCAGATTTGGTCTACCCAGGCGTAGAACAAGTTCTAGATTTGCGTATTGTACAATACACGTGGAAGCACTCAGACAGATATTACAAGGTTGCGCATGAGTATTATGGGGACTCTACCTTGTGGTGGATTATAGCATGGTTTAACAAGAAACCAACCGAAGGCCACGTGGCCATAGGAGACGTGCTGGAAATACCTCTTCCGGTTGAGAAAGTATTGGCTTATTACGAGGTTTAAGAGTGCAAACTAAAAAAGGAAGTCATAAATATTATACTCGCAAAGACGAAGTAGAAAAATATTATAAGGCCGCGAGAGGAGCCTACCAGCGCGTCTTAGCGGCAGACATGGCAGCTAAGGCTAATCAACCGCAAGACTGGCAACAGTATGTTCCGAAGGTTATTAAAGCCACTCTCGACTCTAAACTCCAGGAAATAACTGGTGTCTCCATGGAGCAGGTTGTGGCGACACACCAGGAAGATCATGGGGGCTTCGGCGCCGTGGCCTCCGATGAACACGGGATCACTTATCTGGATTATCGCGTAATCGCAATCAATGATATCTTTGATAATATTCGATCCTCCATCGTCCCCAACCGCGTTCCTTTATCTACGTTGGACCTGGATGAGCTTTATGCCGGAGCATCAAAATTCCGTCTAAGTCGAGAAGCAGTCCAGGAATTTAAGAATTGGTTAGGTCAGAAAGAACCTCCAGAGGCAGAAGAGGAGGAAGATGGTACAGCAGAAAAGACCGGAGAAGCTCCCACAGAAAAGACGCTCAATTGTACAGACTTAGAACAGAAGTTTCTGATTACAAACTTGGATCTAATATCTCGCCGCAACGTGATAGAAAAGGTAAAGAGATTCCAGACGGTTGTAGGAGACCCGACTGACGTTATGAATGTGGTTAATTGTAACGACATCAGCGAAGCAATGTTCCGCATAACGCCCGCACAGCAGGCTCTTCTGATGCCCAAGATTAAGTTATTTAAAGTAATCTATCCAGATCCCCAGAACCAGCCTTCTTACAAGATAGAAAAACAGCTTCCGTTCAGAAATTATTTATCACCAACTGTTGTTGATAATATAACGGCCGGCCGAGCCGCTCGTGGCGATGGCGTTGGGCTCACTGATTTGCGTATCGAGTATACTGGGAACAATCCTTGGTCTGCCCCCCGGCTTCTTAAAGTGAGCATGACCTTGTTTTTTGAAAGCTTTTCAGAACTCTTTACGGAGGAACGGATCCGCCAAGCGGAGGCCGCGGCCAATACTGGCACGGATCCTAATGATCCAACATTTCCTTTGGACGCCAGTTTTATTGATTTGATCTGGCGCGTCGCCGCCACGGAGAAGAATGCATTAACGCAGGAGTTTCAGTACAATCCAGATTATTATCAAATTAAATTAGTCGTAGGGTGGGAAGTACCCGAAGACAAAGACGGTCTCATCCCACCCGATCTGATGCAGGCGGTTCGACAAAATTCTTTATCGATCTACCTTACACACCGTGATCATACACTCGATTTCAATCAAGATGGCAGCGTTAACTTGAAACTTGATTACAGCGGCGCGACCGAAGAGCTACTAGACTCTCCTGCGGCGGATATATTTCAGTCCATGGATTCTAAACGACAAATTAGACAGATCAAAGCTGAGATCAAACGCATACGAGGGGTGCGAAAGAACAAAAGAGCCACACCAACTAGCGAAGAAACAGTTAAAAAAGCCGTAGTTGAGCTTAAGAGAAGAGAAAAGAATATATATGCAGTTACTAAACATGAGCGCTTACGTTCTATCATAAGCGATTTGATAGACGCCGACGCGATTCGAGCTATAGACCCTCTTTGGAAAGATTTCAAAAATCTAAAGAGATTAAAGAAATTCTCTTCAAGCCCGGGCAGTGCACTCGCCTCCGAGGAAGCGACTAAAATGTTGGCTGATAAATTTAGTGACGACCCCGCTACTTTGGCAGAGATGTCCCAGAATATAAATAAGTTTATAGACAGTCTTTTTGATAGCGCCCCTCGTCCGGAGAAAGGGCATTATCGGTTACACTATTTCTTCTTGGGTGATCTGATCAACGCTCTTATCCGAACCATTAAATATGAAAATCCTACTATGGATGATGTAGAGTTTCTGATGACGTCGTTTAAACACCAGAATCTTCTCGTTTCCATGAATTCTAATTTGATACCAATGGAGTCCGTTCCTATTTCGTTGGCATATTTCAATGACTGGCTGGCCGTAAATGTGGTAGGCCATCAGCGCTCTTCTTACTATCTGCTTAAGTTCTTTAAAGATTTTTTCCAAAAGGTTGTGGTGAAGTCTTTGAATTATGCAGATCTTGACACGGTTAGTGACCGTAAGATTAATTATAAAACGCAAATTGGGTTTAAGATTTTTTCAGTTCCTAAGGTGGGGGGATCCCCGGCCCTTAAGTCCCCTGGTTCGGTGAGCGCTAACACTTCACCAAACGCTCCCCCCCGACCGGCAGGCGTCCTTACTATAGGGGACCTCCAGGATGTCTTATGGCGTAACACCTATGCGCCTGATCGTCCTATGCACGGTGGCCATACTGACTATGTTGTTTTTTATCCCTATACTAGTGACATCAGCGCTAAAAAGGGTGATTATAACGAAGATTTTAAGCGAGGTATATACCATCTTTTTATTGGTCGTGATGCGGGCCTTGTCAGGGAGATTAAATTTAATAAATCAAATACTCCAAAATTACCTGAAGCAAACGTCACAGCGCAAGAAAATAGCATTGCTCAATTTTTCCGTACATATGACGCCAATGTAAAATTGCATGGCAACACCCTGTTTTTACCCGGTTCTTCCGTTTATATTAATCCATCGTTTATGAGTAACCTCAGTGGCCCTAGTGCTCCCAATTCTATTTTTCGACGGTTTGGTTTGGGTGGTTACTATCGAGTCAACAAGGTAATTTTAAGTTTGGGCCCTAATAAATTTGAGACTGACATAACTTGCAAGTGGATATCGTCTGGCGATAGGCACGGGCCTAAGCCCCTCAGCAACAAGCCGCGGAGAAACCGAAGATAGTGGCCTACGGCAACAATAATATGAAGAGTTACTCTTTGTACAATGCTCGCAAAATGTACGAAGAGATCTGTAAATCTGATAGTCCGGAGTATGTAGACTTACGCGGCAACCGTCTCTTTTTTGGGAAAGTAGATTATGATTTTAATGCTATCATGCTCAAGAGTGAGTCCTTCCTAAGGGTATTCAAGCAGAAGAAACCAGTGAAAGCCCTGGAATTCGTGGTCGATGCATTTGAGGATCTAAAAAAATATATAAAGGTGTGCGAAAATCGCTTTCCGGGGTTCACTCTGGAGACCGACGACTTTCTCAAAGACATGAAGGTCAAAAAGGGCTGGACCAATGTTAACAACAATTATTCAGATCTGTTACAAACTTACAATGTTATTTTTCACAACTCCTTTATCCCCCAGAACTCTTTGAACAAGAAGATAAAGAATGTCGATGATTATATCGCTAAATTTATGGAGTTTTATGAGCAAACAGATGCTACTTTACCTTTAACGAGGAGTACTTTTGTTTTATCTCGTATGACAGACCCACTTTCTAGTGGCTTGATGCTTGAATTAGATAATCTTAACCATGCTGACGATGAGGTTAAAATCAAAAAATATTATGCCCATCGCCACTTTGGGTTCTATGTAAAGGCTGCTAGAAAGTTTGGTTTTTTGATAGACAAAAATGCTCCCTGGCGCCTGATCGCTAACTTCAATTCTCCCAATATGTTAAAATACTTAGAGCGCTACGGCACAAACGGAGATGAGATTTTTGATAAGTATTATGTTAAAACTTATTTAAGTGATGCTGAGACACTTAAAAGGTACATGATTTTTTATTATAATGATTATGTAAGAACGACACCAGCTACGGAATCACTTATTGGAGAAGGCGGCCGCCTCCTTTGCAAACGCGAGATAGTGCTGAGGAAAAAATTCAACTATGAAGCCTACCAACGTGCCCAAGAGCGCCAACCAAGCAGCGTTTCAAACCCTATGGTAAGTGATGATTATTGGTACCCGAAATACTATGCCCTGAGAATGTTAGAGGCTGACAAAAAAGTCGATAGGCACAAACTGGCCCGAGAGACACGGACAATAATGCGATTTATTCATATTTCTCTTGACAAACCCTTAGCATTGTCGTATATTAATGATGAAGCTAAGACAACGTTTCGGAGATCTGCGTTCATGAACGGTCCAGAAGTACCACTAAACCGACTGCCTGTGCCCCCTACCATAAAGGGCCGCCTGAAGATGTCGGACGGGGATGCACCTAATCTTCTAGATCTGCCACGTTCAAATACTGGCGACTCTGGCGATGGCGGCTATTGAGCGAGTATTACCAAACGGCTTGTTCTAAAATCGCTTGCCCTGTGTATTATACCGACGGTGCGCTGTGTACAACGTTGCCCGACGAGGCATCGAGGACATGGCATGACACAAACATGGCCCACCAGTCTGCCTATATCTATGGCGCCGGCAAGAGCCTTGGTGATAGTTGTCCTTCTCACTTGAAAGATGAGTGGAACACACTTAACGAGAAAATTAAAGCCTATATGGTTTCATATGTGAAGGCAAAGATTGACACGATGGAATACTGTGTGCGGGACTTGATACCCAGGAATGATCTTGAGCGTTATCTTGAAATAAAAACCGAGATCACAAAACATGTTTTCCACAATTTTCCCCCGGCCAAAAATTTCAGTTTTTTAACCGGGTTAGACCGACTGCTTACACAGATTAAAAAGCAAAGCTTAAACATCCATCCCGATCGTTTACGCTCGGACATTCACGATTATAAGGCGCGCCAGTTTTGGAAGCGGGCCACGTCGACAAAGCCGTACGTGGTTTTTGATATGTTCAGAACCCGTACGGGTCGCTTAGCTACGTGTCGTGGTTCGTTTCCTATACTGACCATGGCGAAGGAATATCGCAAAATCGTTGAACCCGTTAACGACTATTTCGTTGAACTAGATTACAATGCAGCTGAGTTGCGTGTATTACTGGCCCTAGGAGGCCTCGTACAGCCCGCTGGGGATATTCATGAGTGGAACCGTAGGAATATATACGGCGCCACCACGAGCCGAGAGATGGCCAAGAAACGCATATTTGCGTGGCTGTATAACCCTGAATCTAAAGACACCGCGTCTTCAAAAGTCTATAAAAAGAATGACATCCTTAAGAAGCATTATATTGATGGCTGTGTGTCCAACCCGTTTGGACGCCAGATCGAGTGTGATGATTACCACGCACTTAATTACTTGATTCAAAGTACAACGAGCGATATGTTTCTGAGACAAGTACTGGGGGTAGCGGAGATCGTGGATAATCGGATGAAAAAAAGCTTTATAAGTTTCTTGATGCATGATAGTGTATTATTAGACATTGCAAAAGAGGATATTCCTCTGATAAAAGAGATTGCTGAGGTTTTCATGAAGACACCCCTAGGGGATTTTAAAGTCAACATGAGGGTGGGCACTAACTATGGAAATTTGAAGGAAAGGAAAAATGAAAACTAGCAAACTTGTGAGAGATAGGATCCCTGCAATCATCGGGAGAACCGGCAAAAGATGTACGACATATATAGCAGGCGCCGCTGAGTACCAAGAGAAATTATGGGAAAAGCTTAATGAGGAAGTGGATGAATTTAAAACTGCTCCCTCCGAAGAAGAATTGGCCGATATCCTGGAGGTAGTTGCAGCAATTACTACTTGTTACGGGTTTGATCCTTATGATGTAGAGACGGCGCGCCAGGTTAAGGCCGGCGCCCGCGGCAGCTTTAAAGGTAGGGTTGTTCTGGAAGAAGTACTCGATTAGAAATGAGAAGTGTTGTTGCGCTGACACGCCCGGCGATCAATTTAGCGTCTTCTTTCGAGGCATATCCACAGTATACGGTCTACAAGATATCCAAACACGCAGGCACCGGACCGCGAGACTATTGTCTCCCGGACCTTAAACATCCCGAAAAATATGAGGAGGCGTCCCTCCCTTTAAAAACTTTTTTTAAGGGGATTAAAAAAGAAGTGTTTTTCATCGTTTGCGGCGCGTCGATTGAATCTGCGTGTGCGTTGCGTATATTGGAACAATTAAAGAATCGAAAAATTTGGATAATGTATGTGGTGCCGGAAAGAAAATATCTAAATGAGACAGAACGGCTGAACGAAAGAGCCGTGTTTCACGTCCTCCAGGAGTATGCGCGCTCCGGAGTGTTTGAGAAATTTTTCATAATTGACAACCTACAAATAGAAAAAATCTTACAGGAACAGCTTACTATTAAGGAATATTATTCGAAGATTAATGACTTCGTTGCTAGTACTGTCCACATGATAAATGTTTTTGATAATACCGAGAGTGAGTTGCAGAACAGGTCTGAGTTATCGACGACCTCCCGGTTGGCTACTTTCGGCGTCGGGGCCCTAGAGAGTGGGGATATACCATTTTTTAAGCTTGACAACGTGGAAGAAAAGGAGTATTATTTTGCTATCAATAAAGACAGACTTGCTGAACAAGGCCTTCTGGAGAAGGTAAAAGCTTATATGGAAAAAGATGCATCCAACGTGAAGATTAATTATCAAATATATTCAACAGACTACGACACGGACTACGTGTACACTGTATTACACACATCAGAAATTCAAAAAAGTACTTGACAACCCAGTTGGGCTGTGTTAGATTAAGTATAGATGCTTAGGAAATTTGCTAAGTATACTTTAGCCTGGAGCAAAAAGAAAGGAGAAAAATGGCTATCAATTTAGATAAGATTAAGGAAAGGAAGGTGGCGTTGGAGAACCGTGGAGGCGGGAAGAGTAGCTTCTGGCGCCCCACAGACGGTGAGAGTACAATTCGTATTGTACCCACTGCAGACGGAGATCCCTTCAAGGATTTCTGGTTTCACTATAATTTGGGTGACAACCCTGGGTTCCTGTCCCCCAAGAAGAACTTCGGTGAAGACGATCCGCTGGATTCGTTCGTTCGCAAGCTCTTTAACGAGGGTACCGAAGACAGCATCAAGATGGCAAAGAACTTGATGGCGCGCCAGCGTTTTTTCTCGCCCGTGATCGTACGTGGCGAAGAGGACCAGGGCGTACGTATGTGGGGTTATGGGAAGACTGTTTACGAGCAGTTGATCAACCTCGTGCTGAACCCGGAGTACGGTGATATCACCGATCCTGATGCGGGAACTGACGTGTTGCTGCATTATGGCAAGCCGCCTGGGGCTCAGTTTCCTCAGACTAAGCTGACCCCGCGCCGACGCCCGTCGGCCCTGTGTGAGACTAGTGACGAGCTGTGCGCCGAATGGTTGGAATCCATTCCTGACCTTGAGACGCTCTTCGAGCGCAAGGCTCCGGAAGAGGTTGGTGCCATGCTGGACGCGTATCTGCTTGATGACGCTGAGGGGGTTTCAACGGAAACACAGAAGTTCGGCACCGGTGCTACGGCTGCTCCTTCTACCTCCACAGTTGATACTGCATTCAACGAGTTGTTGGGCTAGGACGTACCCGCAGGGAGGCATGGGGTTACAGATGTCTCAGCTTTTTGACATAAGGAGAAAAATGAGTTTACAAAATAAATTACGAGAGGCAAACTTGCCTGATGATAAGACACTGGTTTTAACCTATTCTATTGGCGGTGATATTATTCATGCGCGCGACGGTTATGTGGAAGACGTATTAGAGAACACGGGCTTTGCTGAGACTGTTTCGGAGACGATTGCTGCTACCGGGTTTAATAATGAAGCCATTAATGATATGAGAGCCCAGGACTTTCTAGAGAGTTACGAGCGCGATGGTTCGGGATTTGAATCGTTCGTTGCTGGGGTTCTGAGCGAAAATGTGTATGAGCTTGATTTTATTGATCAGACAATCGAACAATATGATTACAAGCGCGGCTTTTTAACCTTGGCGGCTAACGTGAAAACCACTGTCAAGGATGTTTTGTCCGCACCAGAGAACCTTTTTATAGGCTGGTCGACAGATGTGGAAACTAGCCTCGGAACCTTAAGGATTGATGGATGACCAAGGCCGGCAAGGTAAGTATTACAGCAATGCGCAAACTCCTTAATAAAAAAGAGGGGCGCCAAATTGCATATAATCTGACGGAGCAGAACCCAACTGACGTCAAGGAGTGGATTCCTACTGGTTCACGATGGCTTGACTCAATTATTTGTAGAGGCAAGTATGCTGGGATTCCTATGGGGAAAATTGTCGAAATTGCAGGCTTAGAGTCAACCGGCAAATCTTATATGGCTTCTCAAATCGCAGCCAATGCCCAGAAGATGGGCATTACTGTGGTCTATTTCGATTCCGAGTCTGCGCTTGACTCCACATTTCTAGAGCGCTCCGGCTGCGACGTGGAAAGCGTGCTGTATGTGCAGGCGTCCAGCGTGGAGTCAGTATTAGAATATATTGAGGAGTTGCTGGGTACTGGAGAGCAATTCCTTTTTATCTGGGACAGTCTGGCACTAACGCCTAGCAAATCGGACATCGAAGGAGATTTCAATCCCTTGTCATCCATGGCGGTTAAGCCAAGGATTTTATCAAAGGGTCTTTCAAAACTGGTTCAGCCGATTGCTAATAGCAGTTCAACTTTGTTGGTTCTGAACCAACTGAAGACCAATATTACTTCCAACATAGCTGAAGCAATGACCACCCCGTACTTCACGCCCGGGGGCAAAGCTCTTAACTATTCGTATTCATTACGTATTTGGTTAACCGGCCGGAAAGCGAAGGCCAGTTTTATCATGGATGAAAACGGTTTTCGAGTTGGATCTGAGGTAAAAGTCAAGATTGAAAAGTCACGGTTCGGTAGCCAGGGGCGCCTGTGCACATTCAAAATTGTGTGGGGCGGCGACGATGTAAAGATCTGCGACGAGGAGAGTTGGTTTGAAGCGATTAAGGCTTCGCAATATCTAAACAACTCAGGAGCCTGGTTTTCCCTTGTTTATGAGGATGGCAAAGAAGAAAAATTTCAAAAGTCATCATGGTTAGAAAAGATGGCAAATGATAAGTTCCGTGCACGAGTATTACAACTTATGGACGAAGAGGTTATTCTTAAGTTTGAGAACAAGACTGGAAAAGCCGAGGACTTTTACACTCTGGATGGTGACGACCCAGATGCTTCGAAGGACATACGACAAACCTCTTGACAGACAGAGAGTCTTTTGCTAACATAGGGGTATGAAGATTAGTAATAAAACGAAGCGCTATCTTCTACTTGCACAGCGCGTCGCTACCCAGAGCATCCATGATCACTTTAAGCACGGTGCTGTTTTGGTCAAAGGTGGTTCTGTTCTTAACACTGCCTTTAATAAAGATAATTATAATAGGTTTGGTAATCGCTTTCGCGACACGCGTACACGTGGTCATGCAACCCACCACGCTGAGTTGGGATGCGTTTTGGGCTTGGACCGATCGATCACGAACGGTGCGACAATGTATGTGATCAGAACCAACCGCCTAGGTCAGTTTAGGATGTCCAAGCCATGCATAATGTGTGAAGAGGTAATGAAATTTTGTGGGATAAAAAAAGTAGTCTACACTACTGGGGAGAGTTCGGTTGAAAAAAGGCGACTTTAATAAAAAGCGCGTTCTAGTTATTGATGCGCTCAACATGTATTTCCGGGCTTATATTGTGGACCCATCGTTGTCCACGAACGGGCAGCCCATTGGTGGTATGAAAGGGTTTTTAAAGATTCTCAACAAGCTGGTACGAGAGACAAAACCAGATAAGGTCGTCGTTTGCTGGGATGGTCCTGGCGGTTCCCGTAAGCGCAAAACTGTAAACAAAAACTATAAGGAGGGTCGCTCCCCAATCCGACTAAATCGCGACATTCGTAACTTGTCTGAAAGTGAAGAAACTGCAAATAAGATTTGGCAACAAACAAGGTTGTTTGAATACCTCAATCAGATGCCGATCGTTCAGTTTATCTTTGAGAGTGTGGAGGCCGACGACGTGATATCTCATGTCGTTCAGAGTGAGCAACTTAAAGGGTGGCAGAAGGTTATTGTGAGTTCAGACAAAGATTTCTTTCAGTTATTGGATGACGAAACGATTCTTTATAGACCCGTTCAAAAAGAGGTTTTAAATCGAGAACGTTTTGTGGAGAACTTCGGTATCCACCCTACTAATTTTGCCCTCGCCCGGGCAGTTGTTGGAGATAAAAGTGATAATCTGGAAGGCATTCGGGGCGTGGGCTTGTCTACTGTTTCAAAGCGTTTCCCGGCCATGGCAGAAGCAGAGACTGTTTCTATCGATGAACTGATTGAGACAGCCGAGAGCGTTGAATCAAATTTGCGTTGCTATCAAAATATCATTGATGGCCGGGATACCATTACACAAAACTACAAGCTCATGCAACTGTACTCACCTGCGCTATCAGTCCAGGCGAAACAAGTGGTTAAAGAGACCCTCCGAGACTTCATACTAGAGGTTAACAAAACTGAAATTAGAAAAATGTTTGTCCAAGACGGGATGGGTGAGTTACAATTAAGCGACCTGTTCCAAGCTTTTGCTCGGATAATTTCAGACACCAAGCGGGCGCCCGTAGCGTGAAAAACAATACTTCCACACCTGAGACAGTTTCCTTTTCGAAGTTTGGAAAAACTTTTCAAGAAGACATGTGTCATCTTATTTTGATCGACCGCCCCTATGCGGATCAGATCTCTGAGGTGTTAGATCCTTCATTCTTAGAATTAAAATACCTTCGTGTCTTCGTTGAAAAGGTGTTTGACTACCGTGAACGTTACGGGGTGCACCCCACATGTAAGATTCTCACTACATTATTCCGAACAGAGTTGGACGACCACACCGAGGTGGTACAAAAACAGCTCCGGGATTACTTTGCGCGGATTTGTCACATGGAGATGGGCGTCGAGGGCGCTGAATACATTAAGGAAGTGTCCCTTGACTTCTGCCGCAAACAGAAACTTAAGGAGGCTATGTTACGGTCGGTAGGGCTTATCAAATCTTCTTCCTTTGATGAGGTGAGTCAGATTATCAACGAAGCTCTTAAGCTCGGCTCAGATAATCAACATGGGTATGATTATAAAGCTGATTTTGAGGCGCGCTTCACCAAAAAGAGCCGGAATGCCGTAAGCACTGGGTGGGATAATATTGACAGCATATGCAAAGAGGGCCTCGGCAAAGGGGAGCTTGGGGTTGTGATCGCCCCCACAGGGGCCGGCAAGTCTATGGTTTTGACTCATTTGGGTGCAGAGGCTTTAAAGAACGGGAAAAACGTAGTACACTATACATTGGAATTAGGGGACACCATCATTGCTTCACGTTATGATAGTTGTATTACTGGGGTTCCGCTGGGAGACCTACTTAGTTTTAAAGAGCAGATTTATGAAAAGGTACAGATGATCGAGGCCGCCCTGTTCGTCAAGGAATATCCGACAAAATCAGCATGCACAAACACAATACGTACTCATTTGGACAAGCTAAAGAATCGTGATTTTAAACCTGATTTGATTATTGTTGATTATGCGGATTTGCTGCGCCCGAAAATAATAAGAAAGGAGAAAAGACATGAGCTGGAAACTATTTATGAAGATCTACGTGCAATAGCTCAAGAGAACGGCTGCCCTGTGTGGACGGCGTCGCAGACCAACCGCTCAGGTTTAAATGCGGAGGTGATCACAATGGAATCCATTTCGGAAGCGTTTAATAAATGTTTTGTGGCTGATTTTATTTTCTCAGTTTCGCGCACAATTGAGGACAAAGCAGCTAACGCCGGCCGTATTCTTATCGCTAAGAATCGTAATGGTCCGGACGGTATGATTTATCCTATCTACATGGATACCTCGCGGGTGAAAATTAGGGTATTGGAGCAGAGTGACGAGACGATCGGCGAGATCAAGGTTGCCTCGGCGAAGGAACACGCCAAGCGATTGAAAGAAAAATACAAAGAGTTCAAAAAGAGCGGAGGAAATGTAAATTGAAGAACACTCACAGTAAAGAGGAGGTGCACGCCGCAACACTAGAATATTTTGGCGGCGACGAGTTAGCCACTAACGTGTGGATGACAAAGTACTGTCTCAAGGACAAAGAGGGAGGTTTTGTGGAACTGACCCCTGATGATATGCATCACCGCCTCGCGGACGAGTTTGCCAGAGTGGAGAAAAAGTACAAGTCCGGGGTGTCACGTGACGATATTTATGGTTATCTTAAAGGTTTCCAATACATCGTCCCCCAGGGATCCCCCATGTATGGCGTGGGTAACGACTATGTCAACGCCTCTCTGTCAAATTGTGTTGTCGTTGATATGCCAGCCGATAATATCTCTTCGATCATTGATGCCGGCAAAGATTTAGCAAATTTGTTTAAGCGTCGCTGCGGGGTGGGCATTGATGTATCAAATCTGCGCCCAGAAGGCACCCCTGTCAACAATTCTGCGGGTACCACTACCGGTGCCTGGAGCTTCGCCGATTTCTATTCCTATGTATGTAGAATGATCGGCCAAAATGGGCGCCGAGGGGCCTTGATGATTTCTATGGATATCCGTCACCCAGACATTGAAAAGTTTGTTACCATGAAACAAGATTTAACGAAGGTGACTGGTGCCAATGTTTCGGTTAGGATCTCGGATGATTTTATGGAGGCTGTCGAAGCAGACGACGACTTTGTTCTTCGTTACCCCATCAACGGTGGCACTACTCCCGCGTACACTAAAACTATTCGGGCTAGGGAATTGTGGTCCAACATCATTGAGTCAGCCGCCACCACAGCAGAGCCAGGTCTTTTGATGTGGGGAAATATTTTGAAGCGCTTACCCGCAAATGAATACGCGGCTCACGGGTTCAAGACTTTGACAACTAATCCCTGTGGAGAGATCCCATTATCAGCATATGATTCTTGTCGTTTGATTTCTTTGAATCTTAAGAATCTGGTACGTAACCCTTTTACATCAAAATCTAACTTTGATTTTAAAAAGTTTAAAGAGATAGTAAGGGTGGGGATGCGTCTTTCCGATAATCTGGTCGAGCTAGAACTGGAGAAACTAGAGAAAATTATTCAAAAATGTGACACAGACGACGAGAAGGAACTGTGGAAGAAATTGCTGGGCGCCTGTGCACAAGGGCGTCGCACTGGCCTGGGCACGCACGGCCTGGCGGATGCCATTGCTTGCCTACAACTACGCTATGACAGTACTGAAGCTGTTAAGTTGGTTGACAAAATTTACAAAACTCTTAAAGAAGCAGCTTACGATGAAAGCGCGAATTTAGCACAAGAAAGAGGCGCATTTCCCGTCTTCGATTGGTCTGTAGAGAAACACAATGCTTATATCCGTGATCTGCCAAAAATTTTACAGGACAAAATTTCCAGATTTGGAAGAAGAAACATTTCTATCTTGACGAACGCTCCCACGGGTTCAGTCTCGATTTTGTCGCAAACGAGTTCGGGATTAGAGCCGGTGTTTCGTAATTGGTATATTCGACGTCGTAAACTCTCTCACAACGAACAAGATGTTCACGCGGACTTCGTTGATGACTTGGGGGATCGCTGGGCCGAATATAAAGTTTATCACCATAACGTTACCGATTATTTAAATAACTTTGATACCGAAGAGGTCCCTGACTTTTTTGTTACATCAGAGGAAATTGATTGGCAAAAGCGTGTAGAGGTTCAGGCCGCCATCCAGCATCATATTGACCATTCAATTTCTTCTACTATTAATTTACCTGCGAAGACAAAACCTGAAATTGTAGGAGAACTATATTTCCAAGCTTGGAAAAAGGGTCTTAAGGGAGTGACGGTATATGTGGATGGAAGCCGCAGCGGAGTGCTTGTCACTAAGCCTTCTAACAGTGATTCATCATTCCCTCAATACGATGCTCCGAGTCGGCCTGAAATGTTGGAGTGTGATATCTATCATACAACTATCTCTGGAGAAAAGTGGGTGGTTCTCGTAGGGCTCCTTGACGGTCGCCCTTATGAGGTGATGGGGGGGCTAGCGTCGCTGATCGAGATTTCTAAGAAATATACGCGGGGTTTGCTCACTAAGCGGATCCGCAAAACGATGCCGTCTATCTATGATCTCCAATACGGGGAGGACGATGATACAACCGCTATTAAAGACATAGTAAAAGTTTTTGACAACCCCAATCACTCTGCTTTTACGCGAGTAATTTCATTGACTCTTCGTCATGGTGCAAAGATTAACTTTTTAGTAGAACAGTTACAAAAAGACAAAGACTCGGATATGTTTAGTTTTTCACGCTGCATCGCTCGCGTCCTTAAAAATTATATCAAAGATGGGACGCTAGCAACCGACTTATGTTCCGAGTGTGGTACTGACGGACTCGTGTATATCGAAGGGTGCCAGACGTGCAAAGACTGCGGGTTTGCAAAATGTGGCTAAGGAGATGAAAATGAATTTTACCCCGGTGGGTCGTTATCTTTTGGTAGAACCTATAGAGATAAAGGCGAAGAAGAACAAAACAGCGAAAGTGTTATTGCCCGACTCTTATAACGCAAAGAACACTCCTAGATTTAAAATGTGCAGAGTGGTGAAGGCAGGCCCAGACTGCAATTCACAAATTGCTGCAAACACTTTAGCAGTTATTGAAACCCCCATGGTGGAAAAGGTGGAGGTGTTAGATAACATTTTTTTCATTATTTTAGAAAATCATGTTGTGGGGCTGGTGGAGGAGTGATGAGCTTAGCGGAAATTTTATGCTCGGCTACAATTGCCCTTGCTCTTCCGCGCGCTGATTATGCCTGCAAGCATATGGAGACGCTCGTTGTCGAAGCACAAAAAAACCAAATAAGCCCAACTGTGCTTGTTGCACTCATACACGAGGAAAGTCGGTGGAAACCATGGGCAGTTTCACGAGCCGGGGCCTGCGGTCTAACACAAGTTATGCCCAAATATACCAAGGGGAGATGGTCGTGCCGTTCTTTGAAAAGACCAAAAACCGCCTTAAAAGCTGGTGCGACGATTCTTTCATACTGGGTTCATGTGTACGGTGACAGCGACTATACCATCGGTTTGTGTGGATATAACGGAGGATACCGGTGCAAAGGCAAAAACAAGAGTCGACGTTCCTTGGTCTATGCTAAACGAGTATTAAAAATGTCTGCTGAACTAGAGGAACTTGTTCAGTATCAACAAGAGGCACAACCCCTGGCGGAGTGATGAAGGAACACACCTATGAATGTAAAACCCTTGTAGTAGGGGCTACATTAGAATCATTAATTCTAGCTTATTTTTTAGATGCCGCCTATATCCAAAATGACGATCGACCCCCTTTTCTTTTTGACTTTGTGGAGCCTTCTCTTCGGCTTAGCCCTTTGGGTATTGAAAATAAGTGCACGACCTTGCGCACAAACCGCGGCAACTTAGATGTCGGCCGCTCGAAGTATGATATATGGGAAGAATTGATGTTTAAAATGAGTGTCGATGGGCAAATCCCCATCGCTGGACTCCCAATAAAGCTTCGTCTTAAAGACAACGCATTACGCGCCGTGGTAAAAGAAGCACACTCGGTGGACTTCAAGTACGAGAAGCTCTTCCTGTGTGACGATAAACAAATTTTTGGAATGCCGCCTCCGTTAAGCGAATCAACTTCATATTTGGCTCATGACTGGTTTGATGTGAATGAAGGTTGCGTACACGAATACGATATGTTCATAACAGACGACGCTTTAGCTGCCACAATAAATTTTTATGCATCGCCGCGTATTGATGGCAATGACGGGAGTAGGAAAGATTTAGTAGTAACCTCTGTGTTAGACGCTCAAGACAAACTTTTTAAAATGGAATATTCAGACTTGTATTCACGTATCAAGACAACAAAGATTATGCAAGCGCAGGGTATCCGAGGGGATAATGGGACTCCTCCTAAAATAGCTTTGAATAAGCGTGACGTATGGGAAATTCGTACACCACAATACGAATTTGAAGAGGAAAATATAAAATATGTGGGTTCCTCACTAGACAATATCATAGAAGGTACTTTTGACTGGTAAGTATTTTCATCTCGCTGGAATTATATCGCTTCTCGGCCCCCGCGATAAGATGAGTGTAGGGTATCCCGATTATCTATTGCCGCTGGCCCCTGACTTTAATATGGTTGAAAGATCAATTGTCGAGTGTGCCTATGCAGGCTGCGAGACTATTTGGATAGTGTGCGATGATAATACGGTCCCTCTTTTACGACACAGGGTGGGGGACTGGATAGAGGACCCGGTGTACATACACCGTAAAAATACCAGACAGCCTTATAATTACCGCAAAGAAATTCCTATTTTTTATGTGCCCACTCACCCAGATGACATGGATCGTCGTGATTGCGCATCATGGGGTATACTTTCTGCTGCGCAAACGGCAACAAAGGTATCTTCACAGCTGAGTAAGTGGACAAAACCTCGGGCATTTTTTGTGAGTTTTCCTGAGGGCATCTCTGATCCCACGCTGGTACGTGACTACCGAGAGGCTGTTTCCTCAGACTTCGGCTTTTGTTTCGCAACCCCCAGTGGTGAGACCTTTCAAGATGGCAAGAAGCTGGGCTTTACGTTCGGGTACGAACTCTTAACTCCTTTGATTCGTAACTTTAGATCAGAGGCTACTACCTTATTTAAGGAGGGCCTAAAACTACCGCGAGAGAAAAGGTATAGCGGCCGCTTCTTTTCTTTAAAAAAAGCGTTTAAATGTATTAATATTAAACATTATATGCAAAAAAAGACCCTTTTTTATTATGACGCAGGGGATTGGAAGGGATATAGGAACTATATAGCTTCAGAGGAAAGTACAACTATTAAGCGGCCGTCAGAAGCAATTTTAAAATTTAGGGAGTTTAACAGAATCCCCCAGGAGGAAACAAATGAAAACAGGTAAAGAATTATTACGGGAATGGAGCGAAGAAGGCTCTGTTGAGACTGAGGTACGTTATACGAAGAAGGAGATGGCTGAGGTTTTTGTCGAAAACTTGCTATTTTTGAAAGATAACTATTCTCATATCGATGGGGAACTCAGTTATGATCTTGAGAACTTAATTGCTGAATATGAAGAATATTGTTGACTTTTAAACTCGATCAGCTATAATAGACTTAAGCAACAGGACACACTTTGAAACGAAAAAAGAATGAAATTCCATTTGTGAATTTCCACTCTCACACCACTTTCTCGGCTTTTGACGGGATGGGATACCCCGAGGCTCACATGGAGAACGTATGGGGAAACGGCGGTGATGCCATGGCAATTACTGATCATGGCAATATGAATAGCCTCGGATATCAGGTTGAGGCATTTCACAAAATGGCTCAAGAGGGCAAAGAGTTTAAACCTATTTTTGGAATTGAGGCATATTTTATCCCCTCGGTAGCCAATTGGAAAGACGACTATCTTAATGCCCGTGAGGAAAAGAAAAAGCAAGAAAAGGGGAACATCGTTATTGAGGATGAAGACCGGAAGAAGTATAAGAATATTCTTAACCAGCGCCGACACCTTATTCTGCTAGCCCAAAATGAAACAGGGCTAAAAAATCTTTTCAAGATGGTTTCAAAGTCCTTTCGCGGAGACAACTTCTATCGCTTCCCACGCATGGATTACAATCTTCTTCGGAAGAATAGTGAGGGTGTTATCGCAGCTAGCGCATGCATGAGCGGTATTTATAGCGGGTGTTATTGGCAAAACCGTGAGGAGGGCGACGAGGCCATCCTGGCAAACATGCGCCAGACGACCGAAAAGATGCAAAGAATTTTTGGGGATCGCTGGTACGCCGAGCTACAGTGGAATGCAATCCCGGAACAACACGAGATTAACAAATATATCATTCAGGTTGCCAGGGAATTTGGCGTAGACTTGATTTCTACCGCAGACAGTCACTACCCCTCTCAGGATACATGGCGCGATCGGGAGTTGTACCGGCGCCTGGGGTGGCTGGGAAAGAGTAACCGCCCGGGCTGGATGTCAAACGAATTGCCAGCCGACATCGAAGAGGTGGGCTATGAACTTTATCCTAAAAACGGCGATCAGATGTGGGAGGCATATCAACATTATTCCAAGAAGATGAACATCACGTATGATGACAAGCTGGTACTCGATAGCATCGAAAGAACTCATCATATCGCACACGACAGGATCGAGTCCTTTCTTCCTAGCACTGATGTGAAGCTGCCGTCGTTTGTTGTCCCACAGGGAAAGAGCGCGGACCAGGCGCTTGCCGCCATGTGTGTTTCCGGGCTCAAGACGCTCGGTCTAGGCAACGACAACGAATATGTGGAACGGCTAAAAGAAGAGGTTCACGTAATCAAAGATCGTGGCTTCTCAAAATATTTCTTGACGATGAAGGCAATTGCCGACAAGGCAACAGACCGCCAACTAGTCGGCCCCGGTAGAGGTTCGGCGGCCGGCGCTCTGACAGCCTACGTACTTGGGATCACACAGGTCGATCCGATTCAGTATGGCTTGCAATTCGAGAGGTTTTTGCGGAAAGACGCAACAGACTATCCCGATATTGATTATGATGTGTCAGATCCTATGAAACTGAAAGAGCACTTGATTGATGAGTGGGGGGAGAACTCTGTAGTTCCTATCTCCAATTGGAATACCTTGCAGTTACGCAGCCTCATTAAAGATATCTCTAAGTTTTATGATGTGCCGTTTACAGAAGTAAACTATGTTACGAACCGTATGATGGCTGAGGCAACGCCTACAGCAAAGAAGGCGCACGGGATCAAGGCAGGCGTTTATACTCCGACATTCGATGAGGTGATGGCGTACAGCCCAACTCTTCAGCAGTTTTTGTCTAAGTACCCGCATATTGAAACCCATGTTAACGCTTTGTACGGGCAGGTGCGCTCATGTAGTAGGCATGCCGGCGGTGTTGTAATTGCTGAGAACCTGGATGAATATATGCCGCTGATTAATAGTGGTGGGGTTACCCAGTCTCCGTGGACGGAGGGACAACACGTACGACATTTAGAGCCATTGGGTTTCATCAAATTTGATATTCTTGGCTTGGCGTCTCTGAGAATGATCGAGGGAGCAATTTCTCATATCCTAAAGCGCCACAAAGGGGTACCCGAGCCGACGTTTGAAGACATTCAAAAATATTATAACGAGAATCTTCATCCTGATGTTGTCAACCTCAATGAGCCCTCCGTTTATGAGAATGTATTCCATAAGGGGAAGTGGGCCGGCATATTCCAATTCACGGAACAAGGCGCACAAAAGTTTTGTGTTAATGTCAAACCCAATAACATCATCGATTTGGCAGCTATTACCTCTATCTACCGTCCTGGGCCCCTGAGCGCCGGCGTTGATAAACAGTACGTGCGGGCAAAGATGAATCCGGATGAGGTTGTATATCCTAGCGAGGAGGTACGAGAGGTCACAGAAGAAACGGCCGGGTTCTTAATTTTTCAAGAACAAATTGCCGAACTGGCTCACAAACTTGGACACGGAATCTCACTAGACGAAGGGAACAAGCTGCGGAAACTTCTCACAAAAAAGGGTGTTGCAGGAGTAGAAGCGCAGAAGAATAAGATCAAAGGGAAATTTATCCAGGGGTGTGCGTCAAAAGGCATTTCCCAATCGGAGGCCTCACACCTGTGGGACACCTTTGAATACTTTTCAGGGTATGGTTTTAATAAATCGCATGCTGTTTCTTATTCCATACTTTCATATCAGTGCGCGTGGTTGTTACACCACTACCCCTCAGAATGGGTAGCCGCTTTCCTAGACAAAGAACCGGAGAGTCGTAAAGAAAAGGCGATCAACATCGCTAAATCTCTAGGGTTTACAATTGCCCCTCTGGACGTGAATGCGTCCGGGACAGTTTGGGATATTTCTGCTGATGGGTATACTCTGATCCAGCCGCTTACCTCCATCAAAGGTTTAGGAGAAGCAGCAATTAAACAGATACTGAGTAATCGGCCGTTTGAGACCGTAGAAGATTTTATCTTCAACGAGGGTATCACTTACAGCAAATTGAATAAAAAGGCGCTAGATGTCTTGTGCCGCGGCGACGCGTTAAACGAATTGGTAGATGAGAGATTTAGTGGTCTGAAACATTTTTGGTCCGCATGTGTTGTGGACCGCCCTAAGAACAAAAATAAGTTAGCCGACAATATTGAAAAATATAGACCCGAAGGTGAGTTTGAGGACGAAGAAAAGATCCAACACCTTGTAGAACTCACGGGGGTATACCCTCTTAACTTGGTCATGGGCCCCGATTTGGTGGAAAAGCTACAGGAAAAATATATTCCGAGAATTTCTGAGTACGACCCTGAATTACAGGTGGCGTGGTTTATACCACGTAAAATTGTTCCAAAGAAAACCAAAAATGGTAAAGACTACTGGATTGTGGAAGTGATTGACGATTCTAGCGTCATGACACGGATCCGGTGCTGGGGTGTCAGGAACACAGATATGTTATTGGTCAATCGACCTTATATGGCGAAACTCGATTACAGTGAAGACTGGGGGTTTAGTACACGCTCGATTAGACATAATTTTAGGATGTTAGCATGAACAATACAATGAGAGTTTATAAAATTAGAAAAAACGCTAAGCTACCCCACAGGGCGCATCCAACTGATGCGGGGATGGACTTGTTTTACTGCCCAGACAATGAGGAGTTGTCGTCACACATTACGATTGACCCTGGTTCAACCCGGCTGATCCCGACTGGTATTAAGGTAGAAGTGCCTAACAATCATATGCTGGAAGTTAAGAACAAATCTGGGATTGCTTTCAAACAACAGCTTGTGGTGGGTGCCTGTGTTGTGGATGCGGGCTACGACGGAGAATTGTATATCAACTTGCACAACATTGGCACGCGTCCCAGCACGATAGAATCTGGTCAGAAGGTTGCTCAAGGGGTTCTTATACCTATCGTGACCTGTGAAATCCAAGAGGTTCGAGAGGATTGCCTCAACCAGGCGACAGAGCGGGGAAGCGGAGCGTTTGGCTCGACGGGGTTGAAATAATGGATAAGAAAACTCAAGAAACCATGTTTAGTTCGAAAAGTGCTGAGTGGGAAACCCCCGAAGACTTTTTCAATAAGTTGAATCAGACATATAATTTTACTTTAGATCCGTGCTCGACTTCAGCAAATACTAAATGCCAGAATCATTATACTAAGGAAGACGACGGTCTAACACAGGACTGGGGAGGTCAACAGGTTTTCGTGAATCCTCCTTACGGCCGCCAGATGAAAAAGTGGGTTAAAAAAGCTTTCGAAGAAGGCCAGAAGCCCGATACAACGGTGGTGATGCTTATCCCCTCACGAACTGATACAAAGTATTGGCACGATTATTGTATGAAGGCTGATGTCATCTACTTTGTGAAGGGAAGACTCCATTTTAAGAATAAAGTTGCTGCTGATTACACGGGAAAAACAAAAACTAGTCCTGCTCCCTTCCCTTCTGCAGTAGTTGTTTTTGGCGCGCCCGTAAAGGGCATGCCTTTCTTAGGAGTGATAAATAATAAATGAGTATAGAAAGAAAGATAAAAAGAAAAAGAGAAGCAAAGGAACGTAAGATGCAAAAAGATATTACTAGTAAACTGAATATGTTTGATAGATTACCTGAAGAGTGTTTGGCGTGTGAGAAAGCTTTTGACAACCAAAATAAAGAGATGGTGTCTACATGGAATGTAGTGGTAAGAGAGGTAGAAGGAGTCGTCAGACTTTACTGTCCTGATTGCTGGGGCACAGCGCAAGAAGTAGTAAAAACGTACTGGGCAGAGAAGGAAGATAAAGAGTGAAGGTCGCTGTAAGTTACGATGACGTTCTGTTGGTACCACGTTACTCAGAGATCGAAAGTCGTGGGGAAGTTATAATCGGTAATAGCTTGGACGATGATATCTGGCTTGACCTTCCGCTTCTTGCCAGTCCTATGGATACTGTGTCAGAACTGGAAATGGGAGTTGCGATCGCCAAGGAGGGCGGGTTAGCAATTATCCATCGTTATAACACCATCCGGGAACAGCAGGACATCGTGGCGAAGGTGATAGAATCGCTAGGCCTTGGCCACGGTCGAGTCGGCGCCGCAATTGGGGTGAAGGGGGATTACATCGAACGTGCCGGGAGTCTTATCGACGCCGGCGCCATAGCTATCTGCCTCGATGTAGCTCATGGGGATCACGCTATGGTTGAAAGGGCTCTCAAGAACCTGCGTGACAAATATACAGATATCGCCCACTTTATGGCAGGGAACGTCGCAACACTAGAAGGTCTTAATCACTTAGCCGAATGGGGCGCTGATAGCGTGAGAGTGGGTATCGGAGGTGGAAGCATCTGTAGTACCCGAATTGAGACAGGACATGGTGTGCCAACTTTAGAATCTATTTTTGACTGCGTGAAAACTGAACATGACGTAAAGATTATTGCTGACGGAGGTATTAAGACAGCAGGCGACATTGTCAAATCCTTGGCCGCCGGCGCCGATTTTGTTATGGTAGGTTCCATGCTGGCAGGCACGACAGAGACACCGGGAGAGATATATACAAGCCCCAACCAAGGCAAGAAGTATAAAGCTTATCGCGGTATGGCCTCTGAAGCGGCCCAGCTTAGTTGGCGAGGTACCTCAGCATCCCCGGAGGGAATCTCCACAACTGTTCCGTTTAAGGGCTCCGTTGCTCCTATTTTACAGCGTCTCCGGGGCAATATTGCTTCTGGACTTTCTTACTCTGGAGCACGTAATTTAAATGAGTTGCATGCTGTTGCCAAGTTTATCAGACAAACACCAGCCGCGCAGATCGAAAGCTCTACTCACATATTGAATCGATGAAATATGGTAAGACAAAAAAAAATATTGTGTTCAAAGAGACCGATAAGCGACACGCTGAGTTGAGAATTCGGCTAAATTATGACGGCCTTACACAACAATTCTTTTTTTCTTCTCTCATAACGGGCTACATTGAGGGAGATAAAGATATTGTGACTTATGTTGACAAAATTAAAGAGGAATACAAGGTCCAGACAATTGCCAAGCGGGCTAAAGTGAAAAAGAAGAGGGTTGAAGCGAAAACAAATAAAACTAAAATGGGGTTAAACCCTGAAGAACTAGAGTCTATTTTTGATATTATCGCAGAAAATGAAAAGGAGAAACTGTGAGAGATTGCACTAAAAAATGCATAGAGCTTGATGTAAGCTGTCCGGTAGAGGATTGCCGCCAATGGATTGACTATGAAGAAGATTTAAACTGTACTCTATTGGCTGTGCAGAAACACGGCAAGATGACTTTCAGAGAAGTGGCGAAGCGCTTAGGGGTTTCGTTTGTACGAATTAAGCAGATACAAGATAAATCTGTTGCCTCGTTGGCAAAAAACACACTTTTATAAAGTGTTTTCGGATTATACTTACTATTTACTAGCATAAGAGTATTCCACGCGTCTACCCTATAAAGGAGCCACTTACATCATGAGCAACAAGAAGAATCTACTTACCGAGGCAACCATGCGCAGGTTCGCTACACTAGCGAATATCGGCGCAATTACGCCTCTGCATCCACTATCCCACGTTGTTACCGAAGGCAACGACGATGACGACGAGGATGACGACCCCGACGCGCTTGATGAGCAGGAAGTCCCTGAGGAAGTTCCTGAGGACGCCTCTGAGGATGCATTTGGTGCTGAAGAGGACCTAGCTGGTGCTGAAGAGGACCTAGCCATGGGCGATGATCTTGGCGGTCTGGAAGACGAGCATGGCGCTGAAGAAGAGTTTGGTGCTGAAGAGGACGACGAAGACGAGGCGCATGCTCTTGCTGCCGAACTACTCGCCGACGAGGCTGTTGTCGGCGCCGTTGGCGCCGCCCTAGCGGCTCTCGGAGACATTACTAGCGATGGGTCGGACCTGGAGGACGTGGACGACGACGCCGCTATGGGTGAGTTAGATATGGGCGCTGAAGAGGTTGTGGACGTCCCTGGTGAAGAAGCCATGGCCGCAGCCCCCGCAGCCCCCGGGGACGATCCCGACGGCGCTCTAGCCGAGTCATTAGTAAACGAGATTGCCCTACGTGTAGCCAAAAGACTCCTCCGGAGAGGGTGAGTGTAAGGGCCGTCATTGAACGCGCCGTGAAAGAGAAACTTAAAACATTAACAGGGCATATAGCCCAAGACATTCCGGGCTTTGCAATTAAAAGCAAAGAAAAGAGCTATCTCTGGGATGTGTTGGCTCGACTTATGTTCTGGAACAAAGCCATAAAGACACACTTCATTACTACTCTGTACCCCGTTGTCTGGGTACCTCAGCTGCCGTGGCTTGAGAATGAGGAAACAAAAGCAATTGAAGTGCTCGCACACGAATATGTGCACCTTCAAGATAGAAAACGCCTAGGGTGGCTTTTCAACTTGCTTTATGCATCACCACAGATTTTTGCTTTATTGGCGTTGTTAGCAATTTATAACCCATGGTTCCTTCTCTTCCTGGGTTGCTTATTACCTCTCCCAAGCCCTGGACGAGCGTGGTTAGAATTTCGCGGGTATAGAATGTCAATGGCAGTCTATTACTGGTTTTATGGCGCGAAACTGGACACTGGATGGATCGCCCACCAATTTACAGGTTCAAACTATTATTGGATGCTCCCGTTTGAGAAGTCTGTTACAAACTTGTTTGATCGTGAATATGAAAAAATCAAGGCTGGGGCATTAACAAAAGAGCTTCAAGATGTAAAAATAGTCTTAGACGTATGAGCTTTCTGTTAGACAATCCTACCGCGATTCCAAGTCTTTGTCAACCATCCGCCGCGGCGTTTTGGTTTTTACTAGGAGTCCTTAGTTACCAACTTATACGAGTTTTGTCTGGGTATCTGGAGCTACAGTCATATGCGAAAACAATTAACAGACAAGCTCTTTATATGGTTCTTCGCGCTCTTGAAGAAAAGATTTTTTGCAACAACATGAAGTATCGATTGTTAAAAGAGAACGACTTTCCGCCGGCTGTGATTGAGGAGATGAAACGAGGGGATGCTGCCGAGATTGATTCTTGGAAGGTACACATCTTAAGCAGCCTGCACACGAAATACCCTCTTTCGTACCTCAAAACGGTCGACGCGGAGCAATGGAGAGAAAAGTTTGTTAAAAAAGGGAGCTTTTGATATAGATTTATCTTGACTTTTTCTACAAAAGAGTTATAATTATAAGTAGAACTGAGCTATACAAAAGGAGAAAGCATGGCGATTACAGCAGTTATCTGGCCAGAAGAGATCGCGGAGGAAGAAACGTCTACGTACAAGATCCAGATTTCTAACATCCCGAAGAAATCAAAGAATAAGATTCTCAAAGAAATGCGAGAGTGGCAGCAGACTGGGGATGGTCATAATTTCAAAAATGATAAGTTGATTTTTCTCTTTAGGAAAGAGTTCAAAGATCAGAAGGCTATGTTGGAGTGGGCGAGTAGTGTTTCCTACCCCGTCTGTCGTGTTAACCGCAGCGGAGTAGAAGTAGAAATTAAGAAAAAAGGAACCAATGTCAGGAAAAGAGCCTCTAGAAAACGAGCCTGAGGAGTTTCCCGAAGACTCTTCCCCTTTCGTTATTTTAAACACCCCGGCCCCGGGCGCAGATCCTCTTCGCAAGATTGGTCTTTATGGGCCGATCAATGAAGAAAACTGCGCTGACGTAGTTTATTCTCTGTTCACTTTTTGGGATAAAGAAAAAAAAACAACGGAGAAGGAAGACGAGCCGGTAGAAATTGTTATCTCCACTCACGGAGGCGACGCTGCCGAGATGTTTGGCGTTTATGACGTCATGCGCTTATTCCGCCACGATCACCAACTCGGAACGTACGGTATCGGGAAGGTGATGTCTGCCGGCGTCTTGTTGTTAGCTGCTGGTTCTAAGGGTCATCGTCGTATTGGTAAGCATTGTCGCGTGATGATGCACAGTGTGGCTTCTGGGCATATGGGAGAGTTGTACAACCTAGAAAACGAACTAGAGGAAGTTCAACACACACAACAGCAATATATAAGCGCCCTGGCGGCCGAGACTAAAATGAGCGAAAAGCAAATTAAAAAAGTTATGGACAAAAAGATCAACGTGTACTTTACAGCCGAAGAAGCTATCAAGTACGGAATCGCAGACGAGGTGGTATGAAAGATGGCTGTTAAAGATAAGGATTTTTATAATGAGGCCAGTGCCCAAAAGCTAGGGTGGGTCCCCCAGTGGTTTGGGGTTAAAGAGTTCGGTGACGAACTAATTACCAAAGTTAAAGAGTTTCAAAGCGAACACGGCCTGTCATCGGATGGTCTTGTAGGTCCTATTACTTTTCGTCGTGTTTACACAGAATTAGAGGCACGCCAAGAATTGCTAAATTCCATGAGGGAAGGGAAAGAAGAAGAGTTTAGCTCACCGCACATTTTATGTGCCGGGCGCCCCGTCCCCATTGAGTGGGAGAAGGTCATTACCATGCGTGATGAGAAATCATTGGCCCTCCCGCGTTCCTGCTATGAAGGCTCAATGAACTTTGAGAGAAAGCCGACCCTCATCGTTACTCACTGGGATGCTGCTTTGTCAGCCTCGTCTTGCAAAAAAATTCTAGAAAGGCGCGGACTCTCTTCTCATTTTGTTATTGATAATGATGGAACCATATTCCAAATGGTCGACACCAATGACACGGCGTGGCATGCTGGCTCTGTCAACGGAATCAGTATTGGTATTGACTTCAGCAATGCCTTCTATACCAAGTACCAGAAGGTATACCGCAAACGAGGCTTTGGAAATCGTCCTTTGCTAGATTCAAGGGTTCATGGCGGTACCGTAGGGGAACACCTGGGTTATTATGAGGTTCAGCTAGACGCTTATAAAGCTCTGTTAAAGGCTCTGTGTGATCAGTATGATATCCCACTAGAGTGCCCAGTTGATAAAGACGACGAGTTAGTTACCGCCGTTTACAAGGAAGCGAAAGCTGGCAAATTTAAAGGTGTTGTATGTCACTACCATCTTAGTCGTAAAAAGATTGATTGTGCCGGCCTTGAACTTAAGGGTCTTTTGGACGATATAAAAACTAATTATTAAGATATGGGAAAACTAACAGATTACATACAAAACGCGTACGCCCCCACGCCTTCATTAACTCTTGAGTCCTTGGCGCGCCTTATCGAAGAAGAACTGGATAACCCAATCGCGCTGCTGCGTGAGGCCACCGCGAGCGATACACTAACCGTCTCCATGATTCCGGAAATACCCATCACTGAGTTGGGCTGGGCACTTCTCAAGACGGGGGATGGCGACCCGGTTACTCCGAAGCAGCGGTCGCAATTAGAAAACTTCCTGAAGAACATCGGAGGAGGCGATTTACAGGAACGTATTAGCAATGTTACCCGGTTTTACCACCTAGACGAGGACTCGGCCGCAGACCTTCTCGGAGAGTCTAGTGCTTCAACGATTTCTAAGGCTCTCTCGTATTTAACTTTTTACAAAACCCTGACCACCATCATCACAAACTTTAATGCTTCAAGTGCTGGGTTCACTTTCGAGGCGTTTTTGGGCGTTCTATTAGGGGGCACCCAGATTCCCCCGGGTAATAACACTATTGCGGATCTGGAAACGGGCAAGCGCATCGACGGCCCGGGAGGGATCGCAATCAGCTTGAAGCTTTATAATGAAAAGTCAGTGGAGGTGGGCGGTAGTTATACTGATCTCGTTAACGATCTTGTGCGCCGCGGCTACATGCAGTATGTTGTTGTCATGAAGAGTCTTAAGGAGACTCGGAAAAACGATCCGCTCTCGGTGGAAGGCGCCCTCCACTTTTATCGCTTTAACTTTACGGTCGATAACATTTTCAACATCTTAAGTAAAAAGACAGATGAAGGAGGCAAAACATCATTGATTCAACTTCCCATATCTTTTATGCAGGACACCGTCGCAGGCGATTTCGATAAAAGCATGCCGAAGCGCGCCGGCGTAGGTGTGCAAGACTTGGAAGATAAGTTCAACGCAAAGGTTCAGGCCTGGGATCCTCAGCGCGCCGACGGCGTCCTTAAACAGGTTGACTGGGCCAAGAACCAGGCCCTCTATATTGGCACCAGGGGCCCTGGGTACGAACCTTTTCGCAAGGGAAGGGGGGAAAAGTCCCCCATTTTCGCAGCGCTGACTCCATTGGTGCGTACGGAGAACAACCCTGACGGCATTATAGATGCCGATGAACAGGGTGATATCGCTGCCATGTTGTTTAAGTTCAACGCCGAGATTATAGACTATCGTTCCAAGCTAGATCCCGAAAGAACGGCCGCTCTTGGGAAGCTTAAATTCGCGGACACCGAAAGTTCTTTGTTGTTTTATAATTCAAAAACATTGTCCCCGGAACTTAAAAAGCGCGCTTTGCTTAACTGTAGAGGTTATCTTTATGGCGACCGGTTTTCTTTAAACCGTGGAGATGTTTATGCTATAGTAGAGAGAGCGACGGGCCCCGCCGGCGATGGAGGCGTTCTTCCTAGCGGACAGGATAAAGTCTCCATAGGTTCTATTGAAGTTGGAACGAGCGCCGTCTTGAGAGTGTTAGAAAATGTACGTGGTCTTATTAACGAATCAGTATTTGACATCTTTTCAAACCTCAAGGTCCTCACCCTCAACATCCAGAACTACTTTGCTGAAGGGCTAAAAGATGATGACAAGGCCAAGACAGCGATTGTCGCTGCAGACAATATTGAAAGTAGTACCGAAGATGTGCTCCAACAAAACAAAGAGACTTAAAAGGAGGGCACGTGCCTAAGGTATACGAGTCTAATAGAAAATTACAACAAAAGATTTTAGAAGGAGTAAATATCTTAACCGATAACGTTGCTTCAACATTGGGCCCCAAGGGGCGCAACGTCATTCTTCATCAAAAAGATAGAAATCCTATAATTACCAAAGACGGTGTGACGGTAGCAAACTTTGTAGAATTTGACGATCCGATAAAGAATCTCGGCGCCCAGATAATAAAGCAGGCCAGTCAGGAAACAAACAATACGGCCGGCGACGGGACAACTACTGCTACCGTCCTAACTCGTGCCATTTTGGAAATTGCACAAAAGTACATTTCCTCAGGTGTGCCACCCGGCGAAATTAAGAAAGGTGTTGATTTGGCCGTTGCGCGCATATGTGAGGAACTGACAAAAATGGCCACCCCCATCTCCTCAGAAGAGGATATCCAACATATCGCAACTATTTCTGCCAATGGAGATCACAGCATAGGAAAGATGATCGCAACAGCGGTCGATTCAATTGGTAAGGACGGCACCATAACAATTGAAGAAGGTCGCTCGGTTGATACCGTCTTAGATGTTATTGAGGGATTTCGATTTGATGCGGGCTACTCGGCTCAGGCTTTTGTTACTGATGAGAGGAAGGGGGCCGTCCGACACAAAAACGTTTTGATTTTGGTGACAGACCACGCCCTAGAGGCTGTTGAGCAATTGCTCCCCACATTAGAAATCGCCGCACGTACTGGCAAACCCTTGATCGTGGTGGCTGATAACATAGAGGGACAAGCTTTAGCGGCTCTGATAATGAACTCTTTGCGGGGTACGATGAAGGTGGTTGGTGTCAAGGCGCCACGTTATGGTGAAGAGCGTCGGAACATCCTGAGCGACCTAGCTGTTTCAGTTGGTGCTACCTTTATAACTCGTGAGTCTGATCTTTCTCTGGAAAACATAAAATTGGAACACCTCGGTGGGGCCGCCTCAGTTGAGGTCTTAAAGAAATCTACAACCATAGTCGGCGGTGCTGGTGATATGCACAACGTCGAGGAGAGGTTGGAAACTCTTAAGGAGGCAATAAAAGACACTGACGAT
>Ga0080013_1001102_pt1 | contig 36664 bp, 42 predicted proteins | sample ETNvirenome_6_85_FD_69236 | JGI IMG/M metagenome (GOLD analysis project Ga0080013, IMG submission 69236) | Marine viral communities from the Pacific Ocean - ETNP_6_85 (SPADES assembly) (version 2) | ecosystem: Environmental > Aquatic > Marine > Oceanic | place: Pacific Ocean | collected 2013-06-19
GGCCATACAAAAAGGGGCCAAAAATGGTATCCAGCGGTAAAAGGCGATTGCTGCATAGGGATTAGAGAGCCTTCACACCGCTGGCCGTATTCTTTATTAACCCATTGCAGAACTTCCTATCATGTTGCGACTATAAACGGTATAGACCCTAAGCGCCTGGCTTGGGCTATAAAAAGAATAGAAACAGAAAAATAATATATACTTTCTTATGCTGATTTCAGCATCTTCTTATGCTGATTTCAGCATCTTCTTATGCTGATTTTAGCATAAAACCCTATGGCCTATAGAAATGAAAATAGAAATGAAAATAGAAATGAAAATAGAAATGAAAATACTGAGCCTATTTGATGGTATGTCATGTGGCCAGCTTGCTTTAAAAAAAGCTGGCATAAAATACGACAAGTACTTTGCTAGCGAAATTGATAAATATGCTAGTAAAGTAGCAATTGATAACTTCCCCAATACTATTAATCTTGGGGATGTTAAATCAATATCGGGTGTTAATTTACCCAAAATTGATTTGCTATTAGCGGGTTCACCCTGTCAAGGTTTTTCCTCCGCTGGCAAAAAATTAGGCTTTGAAGACGATAGAAGTAAATTATTTTTTGAGTTTTTAAGAATATTAAAAGAGGTCAAACCGACTTATTTTTTGCTTGAAAACGTAAAGATGAATAAGGCAAGTCAAGATAAAATCAGTCAAGAGCTTGGCGTTGAACCTGTCAATATAAATAGTAGCCTATTTTCGGCTCAAAATAGAAACAGGCTTTATTGGTCCAATATCCCCAACATAAACCGCCCAATAAGAGATCGTAATATCGGCTGGGGTGATATTCGACAATTTAATGTTGAAAGTAATTTTTATTATTCTCAAAAAGGGCTAGCCTGGATTGCTCAGCGAGAAAAAAAGACAGGGAAAAAATTGTCGATATGGGGAGATAATGACAAATGCCAAATGATTGAAGCTTCCCATTGGAAATCCTATAGCAATCAACGGTTTTTCGGTATTAAGGATAAAAATGGCTTGCGTTATATCACGCCGATTGAATGTGAACGGGCGCAAACCGTACCCGATAATTATACAAATAGTGTAAGTAACTCTCAACGCTACAAGATGCTGGGCAATGGATGGACCGTTGACCTTATAGCACACTTGTTAAAAGGAATTAAAAAAAACCCTATACCCTATACAAAGGAGATTTAAAAATGGCTAAGAATAAAAAAACAAGCGACTACGATGTGCTTGGCCGCTTCATTTGCCCGCTATGCGAATCGGACAAGACCGACAATGTCGGTCTAAGGAAACGCCCATCTAAGGAGCCTGGGCGAACTTTCCGATACAGGTATAATTCGTATTGCAGGGATTGCCAGAACGCCCTCCAGCGTGAACGCTACCTTAGAAATAAGGGCAGTCGCCGCGAGTGGAACAAGAAAGCTCGCCTCCATATCAAAAATTTAGTCTTCTCAATAAAAAAGGAGCGTGGTTGTGAAGTGCGGCACCCACGCGGCTGCGCGGCTATTGCAGTAGATCCCGTTGCGCTGGATTTCCACTATACAGACCCAGATGAAAGAGCGTTTCTACTATCCGAACAGGTCAGAATCGGGAGAATGGATAAAACCCTCGATGAAATTGCGAAGTGCCAGGTGGTATGCGCGAATTGCCAGCGCCTTATCCGCAGCGGCGCTAAAGCGGAACGAGAACAGACCAAGAATTTTATTCGAGAAATTGAAAAGCTCGGATTTAGCAAAAACAAGAAATAAACAGGAAATAAACAAGCCTTCGTCTTGACACAAGAGGATGAATGTCGTATATTTTATAGTATTCAAGCCTCAACCTAAAACCAGGAGACTGAGACAAATGACACCCAGCGATAGCAATTATACAATATCGAACGAAAGCGGGATTATCAGATCCCGCGATATATCGTATATCAATTTTTCTTCGCCCCATGCTTTCTTGTTCACTGACGGCACTACGGTGCCACCGGTGAGCGTGGATCGCTCCAAGGCACTAGAGTTATTGCCGGAGAGCGAAACCCATGCTTACCGCGAAGCGGTGGCGATGGGCGAGGCGAATCGTTCGCCTTTGGCGCGGCTAGGGATAGAAAACGATCCCACGCCGACTTTTGAATTAACAGAAGCAATATACTCTGAATTAGAGCGTATTGCGTCCGAGGTTCAGCAGATGGACGGCACTGTGCTAGTGTTGATCCCCTTGCTGATGAGGTTGACTATCGAGCGGGAAGGCCCCGACTCGATACCACCGTTGCCTAAGAATATGTTTTTGGTGACGGTTTCACTGGCTGACCGGCAGAAGAAAATCTGCCACTCGAAGAAATTCGGATTCGTGGAAGAAACCCGAATCTTGGGGCCAGGATATGACGGATCTGGCGACGACTGGCACGGAGAATAAACGCTGTAAATCGTTTGCTGCTGCGGTTGGAGCCGCAGCAGCAATACTACTAACCACCAAAGGAGAAAACCACCATGACCGAATTAAACCATAGCGCCGCAACAACGCAAGACCTGGATGCTGTTGCATTACTATGGGATCATCAGCCCCCTGTAGTAATGCGGCGCGAGCTTACAGCCCTACGCCAGGCTGCCGTAGGGCCAATTTCGGTGACCCTCTACCTCGACAGCCACCGGTTGGAATACTGGGTCGAGGTAGTAACGGAGGATGGCCTTCCTGAGCAGGAGGCTTTTTATCACGAAAAGCAAGCGACCGCTTGCTTTGATAGAGTCGTCAAAGAGCTTGACGACATACAGAAAGAACCGGCGATAATGCTGGATCTGTACATCGAAAACCGAGCCGCCCAATATCAAGAGAGATAAAAAAATGGAGGAGGATTATATTGTTAAACTGGCGACTGCTACAGAACCGTATTCCAGTAACTCCCTTTGCGGGTTCTGTAGCAGTCAGGAGGCTGGAACTAGAGCAGAGGCGACCATACGCTATAAGGGGAACGATGAAATTTACGAGGTTCAAATCTGTGCTGATTGCGTTGCAGACTACTGTTAGTAAACATTTATCACTTTAAAAGGAGAGAGAGAAATGCAACAAAAAATACCGCAAGAATTGATCGAATGGGACGCGCACTCGATCCGCAGCCTCAGACGAGGGCTTCGATTAACTCAAGAGGCTCTCGCTCGGAAAATTGGGACCAGCGTCCGAACGATAGCACGGTGGGAGAGCGATTCTCTTCCCACTACGCCAAGTCTAACGGCCCAAGGGGCTTTAGACAAAATGCTCGATCGTGATGAATAGAATCAATAGGATCATGGAATGGCTGCTGGCAGCAGTAGCCATTTACTTAATAATGCAAATTCTCAATTACGCAATTATAAATCTCTAAAGGAGACATAGAAAATGGCTTTTTCAAATTTAAGCAGCGGCGATACCACTACTTTTTTGTCCTCGCTCCGCTGGAACGCGAAGGACGCGAAATTTGAAAGTGCAGTACGAGTCCAAGGAGAGGATGGATGGGATACAGTGATAACGAATATCACCGAACCCCTAAAATCCAAAGGGTTTCTTTTGGATCTCGCCGCCACCGAGTTAGGGTGGATAAATTTTGACGAGCGCCCCATAAGCTTAAACCTCGCGCATCATTCCTTTCCGATGCCGGTAAACGGAGACAAGGACAATATAAACACGAAAGAGGGGTTCCGCTTCCAAATCTATCTGCCCAAAGAGCTATCGGATGGGGAGCCAGTGCGCGAGCATATGAGTAATGCTCGCTCATACCTGATTAATATTCAACGCTTCCACTCGCTCTGGGTGGGAGAGGCCAATACCCCTGCTCGTCAATCAGGACAGGAGGTAGCGAGAGTAGTCTTCGAGCCGACTAACTACGGCAAGGTTCGCCCCGCATGGGCTCCGGACTACACTATAGCGGAATGGCTGGAGAGGCCGTCCGATTGGCCAATCCAGGAGTTTACGCCGCCAGCCCCGCAACCTCAGCCGGTAGCTGCTGGCCCCAACTTGGATTTTGGAAAAACCCCCGCCGACACGGACGGGTTGCCGTTTTAGGTTATATTTGATTAGTATAGTATAGTATAATCTTCCCCTCCTTCGTAATAGCGTCCGCACCCCTACAGCGGACGCTATTACTCTCTCTACCGAAAGATAAAACAGCGATGACGACTACAGCGGACACAATTATGGATTTAAAATTTATAGCAGCATACGCTAGCTACGGGTGGCACCTATTTCCAATGACCCACCGAACCAAAAAACCAAAAATCAAACGATGGAACGCAGGGGGAGCAACGCAAGATATCAAGACCCTGACGGAATGGTACAGCGACAGCGGCAAATTTAAGGATTGCGGCGTAGCTGTTCTGACCGGAGCGATCAGCAATATCGTCGTACTGGATATAGACAAACGCAACGGCGGCCTAAGCTGGCTGGAAGAAGCTGAAAAAACTCACCCCGAGGCATTCCAACAGGCTAAAACAGTGCAAACGGGAGACGGTTGGCACTACTATTTTTCATACAACGGCGAAGAGTCGAAAGAGATTGCTCCTGGCGTAGAGATAAAATCAGATGGTGCGAATATTACCCTGCCGCCGACGATACATAAAAGCGGCAGCACTTACCAGTGGGTAACCTGATATGAATGTAAACCTACCGGCCCTACCAAACGAGATAGCAAAATTAAGAGATCTAAAAAAGCGCAGGCCAGCAGCAAGCGGCGAAGAAACATCTCCAGCTGGCTCTCCAGCCGCACCGCTGGATATCAACGCAGAGCTACACCCGAAAGTTAGTATGGCGCTTGTCGATGCTGTTCGCAAAATTCAATTAGCACCGGCAGGGAGCCAGGAGGACATCCTTAACCGCCAAGCGTACCGCTTAGGGGCAATATGTGGTGGAGGACATTGCAACCCCGAGAGAGCGCTACAGGCGCTCGTGGAAGCCGGCCTACAGATGAAAACCTTCGACGAATCGGCACCTTGGACCGAGCATCAGATTGTAGAAAAGGTTTCACGCTCGCTACAGGACGGCCAGGGGCATCCAGATTTTGATTTTACAGCCGCCTCTCCCGACGCTTCGCAGCATCCGCAGCATCCGCAACATCCGCAGTATCCACCCTTTGACGATATCGGCAATGGGGAGCGCCTGGCGAAACACTGCAAAGGCGAGATCTTCCACTGCGACGAGCTGAGTGACGCATATAAAAACGGATGGATCGTGTGGGTGGATAAGAAATCGTGGGTAAAAGATATTGGCGGCTCTTTGATACAGGAGCGAGCCAAGGCAGCTTGTCGAGCTATCGAAGAGGAGAAGCCCCACGTCCTCGGTCCCGATAAGGTCAACGTCCGCACCGGAGAGATCACTGCCCCAGGTCGCAACTTTACGCTCGAACACGCCCAAAAAAGCGCGAGCGGATTAAAACTGGGGTATATGATTCGCATGGCTTCTTCTATACCTGCGGTAAAAGCCAAACTTGAAAAATTTGACGCTAAACCAATGCTCTTTGCATGTGCTAACGCGACAGTAGACCTGTCAACGGGAACGAGCTATCGCCCGCGCCGCACGGACTATCTGCTGACTAGCTCACCGGTCGTATACGACAAAGAGGCGACCTGTCCACGCTGGAAGAAATTCATACGCGAGTGCCACGAACGCGAGCCAGTGCGGCAGTTTCTACAGGATTACGTGGGGTATTGCCTGACCGGCTCAACTATTGAGCAGAAAATGATATTTCATGTGGGACATGGGGGCAGCGGAAAATCTACTTTTGTAGAGGTTCTGCTGCAACTGTTTGGGGAATATGGAGAGACAGCTGCCGCCACCGCCTTCACCTACCATCAGCAAAACATCAAACGCAACGATCTGGCAAAAATTAGAGCGGCTCGTTTTGTCTCTGCTTCGGAGACGCGACGAGGAGAGCAGCTGGATCAGGCCACTGTCAAGCGCTTGACCGGCGGCGACACGATAGACGCAGAGGAGAAAGGCAAGAACCCCTTCTCATATAAACCCCAATATAAAGCCAATCTGCTAACTAACGCTGACCCCAACCTTGACGATGTGGATTATGCTATAATGAGGCGCGTCATGATCTTGAACTGGCAAAAAAGCTTTGGAGAGAAAGGCAGTCCCCCGAAAGACGAGCATCTATCTGAAAAGCTTGTCGCGGAGCTACCTGGAATTCTTAATTGGGCTATCGAAGGGTGTCTAAACTGGCAGAAGCATGGGCTACGGATACCGCCGGAGATCAGCGTAGAGAGTCAACGGTATTTTGAGGAGCAGGATCGCCTTGGCCCGTTCCTCTCCGATTGCACCGCATTAAACCCAGACGGAAGGATACCGCAAAAGGAACTTTTTGACCTGTATTGCCGATACGAGAAAGACAACCGCGCCAGAGTCGCCAAACATACCTTTTTCAGCCAAATGCGTATGCGTCCGACGATATTCCCAAAGCGACTAAGCATCAACGGCAAGATGACGCGGTTTTTCTGCGGCATTGAGCTGAGTGACAACGGATTAAAATTTATGTCCACTCCCGATAATACGCTAACCGGAGGATTCTCTAGATGAACGCTACAGAAACGATAAACGAGATATACCAAAGCGGCTGCGCTCCCGAACTGCATGAGGGGCGCTTGGTGCTGACCGGAGACACCGAAGCCTTAAGCAGTGAAGTGGTTGCTGCCATCCATGCCAACCACAGCGAGATCAGCGCCTACGCTCGCGGCAAGCTGGAGGATGACGGCTTCGACGGCCCCTTTGGCAGCTACTACCGCCGCGCTTTGGAAGCCCACGCCAAAGGGTACGACAGCTTCTATTACAACAACGAGCGTGTGCGGATGGATGTCGAGACAAAGGGGGTTTGCCTAATTCCGTTAGATCCAATTCGCACCTACGGGATATTCCACGACGAAGAGGGGTATGCTCAGGCTATTAGGGAATGCCCCGCAGAGGAATGGGAAGAGGTCATCCTGCCGCTGTTGGATGATGCCGCCATAAAGGGATACCTGCCCAACGACGGATCGTTAGAGCGGTTATGTGGGATGCTGAAAGAGGAGAAGGAGGTTTCCTTATGCGTGGTGTAAACTACTACATAGACCCCGAGACACATGAGTACGTGTATCTCAGCGAGGAACGCCCCAGCCAGCGGATGCTCGAACAGGGCGAGAGATCACGCCAACGCTGGGAATATATCCATCTATACGCCGCTGCCGGTTTTAACCTGAGAGATTTACCCGAATGGGAAAGCACCCGATAGGAAGAAGGACACCAATAAACTTAAAACCTCGTCTTATAAAATATCGCGCATCTCGGTTCGGATTTTTTGATCTTTTTCCTTTTTTTCAACGTAGTCGTTTAAACTCTCAACCCTATAGCGCACAACTCTACCCAACTTAACGTAATCTGGGCCAAGGCCCTTTGATCGCCAGTTCATCAAAGTACCAGCAGCCAAACCCAATAAATGAGCTGCTTCCGCAGTTTTAAGTAGTCGTTTCTTAGTAGAAGGCGAGCTGTACATGAGCAAATCTCCCGATAGAAGTGTTATAGTTTGTATGTTTTAAACTTAATCACTTAAGCAAAAAAAGAGGGGGACAAGCCCAAAAAAATAAAAGGAAAGGGCTTGTCTACTAAAAACTGTTGCATCTTGCCGGTCAAAAAATTAAATTGATTGTAACGCCGAAAGTTACATTTGTAACGCCGAAAGTTACGTTTTGGAAAAACACCTTGATAAAATAAAAGGCGCTACGCTTGATAAGGAGGCGAATCTGGGGAGATCGCCGACTAAAGGTAATGGAGACAAGCGGCAGCCAAATCTATTGAGCTTGCCGTTGATCGAAAAATCTTCGGGGGTGCCGCAGCGTAGCGCCCAATCTTTTATTATCCCTGGGGAACTTCCGGCCTTAAACGAGATGATAGAAGCGGCCAAGGCGCATTACCGCAACTATAGCAATATTAAAAGAGTACAAACGAAAAGAGTAGCGATACTCTGCCGCACGATAAAACCTTTGTCAATGCCGGTGCATGTCGTCATCCACTGGACAGCCTCCAACGCTCGCAAAGATCCAGATAATATAGCGGCTGCTACAAAATTCATCCTGGATGGGCTGGTTACGGCGAGGAAGCTTCCTGACGATACCCGAAAGACGATAAAATCTTTAACGCACCATTTCCCAGAACCCAATAAACAGCGGCCCCAGGTACAAGTAGAGCTGTTTGAAGCTACTTTAGGGGGATTTGCCTATGACCAGTTAGGTCATGGTCTTAGAAAGAAAAAAACTCAAGATTAAAGAACAACGCATTCTTAAAGTTTAAATAAAAAGGATGAAGATGAAAAAGGCGCAGAAGAAGACGAAGACGGAAGACTTGCCGATAGCATTAGACGCATACATTGAAGCAGAAAAAGAAAAAGAAGCCTTCCTCGATTCCTTTATGCGTGTTAATGAACTGCCTGTAATGGTAGACGTAAACCTGAGAAAGGAAACAACATGAGAGAAATGTCTATAACGGCTTCACCTAATCGCAGCGTTGCCAGGCTAGAAGTGAACCGGCTCCGATGGTCTAAAGCCAACCACCATAACGCTCCAAGGTGCCAAGCCCTTGATTGCGAAAATAATATTTCATTTTCTTCTACCGAAGGATTCTGTCTCAGGTGCTACGCAAAAAACAAAAAGGCGACCAATGCCAAAGAAGCACCGATCGCCCGTAAGCCTGGAAAAGAGCGTAAAAGGTCTATTGCTTGGGTTTCTGAAAAATAAATCGCCCAATCATGTCAACGATAATATCGTCGTGTTTGGTAGGTGTGAGCTTGACGATCTTCTCCAACCCGTAAAACGCTGCTAAAAAATATTCCCAATTTGATGTAAAAAACTCCATATGTTACTTCTCCTCTTCTTCGGGGCTTAGAACCCACTGTAGGGCCGCTATGCGGCCAATAATATCTCGATACTGGCCGTCCGTTGCCAGCAGCACCTGCTGGCGCTGGGAAGCCTCTTCCTTAAGTTGAGCAACAGATTCCTCTATCTCGTCGTGTCTCTTTGCTACCGGCAGCTTAATCTCTTTCTTGTTTTCCACTTTCTCTCTCCTCCTGTTAGTATTTATTCCACAGCTTATTTAGCTGGGCATAGAAAACAGTTACAAAAAAAGTAATAGCTCCAAAACACGCTTCGTGTTCCCACCAATCTTTCCATTTATACCCTCCAGGAAATCCTATAATTTTCCACATCTCATACAAAAGAACCACCGATATGCCGGCTGCGCCTGCCCATCCTGCACTCTTTTTTTGTTCATCTGCACTCTTTTTCTCCTTGGACAGAACAAGTAGCTTGCTTTGCTCTTTTTTTAAATCCTGTTTTAATCCCTTCTGCTCGACGCTCATCTGTTGAAGCAAGATCCGTTCATGGCTTATTGAACTACGGGCCAATTCTGCCTCTTTGCAAGCTTGCTCATACAGCTTTTTCAGTTCTGTTCTGCTGGATATTTCTTCGTATTTTTTAAATGGGGGCATACTTTTAGCTCCAAGGAGCAGTTTTATCCTGTGGTGCCGTTTTCTGGGCTTCTACTTGACTCGCCAAGCTCGCTTTTAGTTCATCTGTAGCCCACGCGTTTGCAGCAGTGGTAACAAAATCCGGTTGGGTTGTCAAATCGGCGTAAGGCACATAGGAGCCAGTATGATCTGCTGGATCTGTTAGCGATACCCAACTATCTGTATATGCGCTACAATCGTCTTCACTCGCATTGAGCGAACAAACCACCCCTGTGATGTATTCTGTTACTGGTGTTCCATCTTTCAACGTAGCGGTTTGCAACACGGAAAGTCTATCACTGATATTCAAATTATAAGTAATTGCCATTTTCTATCCTTTGTTTTACGTGTCCGTTGCAAGTGTTTTTATCGTGCCATCGCCAAATATTACCTTCAAATCCCCATCTGCCGTATCAACGTATAATTTCGCATACCCAGAGGTCGCACTGGGTGCCGTCATGCCATCTGTTATAGAAACCGCACCGGCTACAGTCAAAACTTCGTTGGGGGCCGACAGGCCAATTCCAACTCGAACATTCGTAGGATCGAAATGCAGCCCTGCGGCTGATGCGTTTGTCAACGCTAACGTATCGCTCGCATCCCAATACGTAAGATATGCCTTATCTGTTGTGTTTTGGCGAAATGTAATCTGAGGACTGCCTGTTGCGCTAGCCGTTTTAACGCCTACCGAGCCATCGACTGTCAATGTGCGATCAGGAGCAGCCGTGCCTATTCCGACTCGCACATTTGTAGGATCGAAATGCATACCTGCACCTGCTGCATTTGTCAACGCTAGTGTGCTACTCGCGTTCCAGTACGTAAAGTAGGCAACGTCTGTTGATCCCCTGCGGAACGCCATTTGCGGATTACCTGTCGCGCTAGCCGTGCGGACATCCAGCGAACCCTCGACAGTCAACGGGCGACTAGGAGCCGCCAAGCCAATTCCGACTCGATTGTTCGTGGCATCTATACTTAACGTATTTGAATCAAAATTCAGTGCATCAGCAGCAGCATTTAAAGTAACATCTACCGTTTGCGTACTGAGATCTATTGTACCCGAATTAAAATCGAGTGTGCCGCCTATCGTTGTAGCACCTGCTGCCAATGCTCCTGTCGTAGTAATCGTACTGCTGCCGGTGTCAATATTCCCAAAGCCGCTTGTAATAGATCCACTATTCAAGGCTCCTACAGTTACAATATTACCGCCCCCTACGCTGTGGGACGAGAAATAGGTAGACACGGTATCGACGTTAGTCATCCGCATCGTCCCATCATCATTAATCAAAATGCCATCGCCGCTAGCTACTGCTGTCGTGCCGCGACTGGTGCCGCCGTCGATTAGATTTATCTCCGCTCCCGTCGTCGTAACTGCCGTACTGCCCAAAACGAGTTGACTGTCTGGGATTACCGCCCTCGCCGCTCCGTTCCAGATCAGATCGTCAACCGAGGTATCCCATGTCAAGTTGGCTGACGCGGTATCTCCGTAAAGGATGACATCATACCCCTGGTCATCCGCGCCAATCGTCAGCGTGCTGTCTAACTGCACCGCACCGTCGATGTCTACCGCATCGAGGTTGGTCACGCCGTCAAAGTCCGCATTGCCAGTTACCGATAGCGTTCCCGCCAGCGCTAAATTACGTATCTGATTGCCGCCAGTGGAGTCGTCTAAATCTCGACTGGCATCTAAGACGAGCGCCTTGGATGCGGCGGCAATACCTGCTGTCACACCCAGATTGGCGGCGTTTAGGTTGCCGTTAGCCGTAGCTAGTATATTGTCAAATTCATTATTTAGCTGGGCTGCTGTTAATACCGAGCCAGCTGAGAATGTTGTTATGCGTGATATGGTACCCATTTTTTAACCTTTTTTTGGATAAAGAATCCTTTAATCATCTTCCGTAATGCTTTTAACGCTTGCTCTTCCAGGTAGTTGCGAAACACCCTTACCTAAAGCTTCCAATACTCCTCTTCGAAATGGCATACCTTTTGGCTTTTCCCAATCCGTCTTTGTGTACTTGGTATACTCATCTAAGTCAGCAGGGGAAAATGTTCTTTTTCCCCTTACTTTATTAAAATCCCCTGTTACAGCACGAGCCACCTTCTCAAGAAGCTTTTTTCTTGGATCTTTCGGACTTCTCCTATAAACGTCAATCGGAGTACTTAATATTTCACTTGCTAAATCTGGGTCATCCATCACCTGCTGCAATGATTTATTTGTAAGAAATCTCAGTTGACCAAGAACCCAACCGATTGCTCTAGTGGTTACCCCTCTCGTCGAAACTGAAGACGTACCCGCACCTACCTCTTTCGTGGTTTCCGCAATGGTGCTATGGGCGCGTACAAATATTCGATCAAAATTTTCTTTAGCGATTTTTACCCCATCTACTATTTTGGCTATTTCCTCTAACTCTGCTACTGTTCCTTTTCCCAATATAGCCTTTAACCCCTCGCGATTTTTTATGTTTCCCCATTTATTGAGATTTTTACTAAGTAATGTCCCCGTAATTGTAGCCTTTTCCGTTTGTTCAAGTGTTTCAGGCACTAAGCTGTCAAGTGCAAGCTTTTGCAATGCCAATATCGCCTTTTTGCCATTTTCCCTGTTTCCTATCAGCTCCATCGCTTCTTCTATTTTAGGAGCATCAGCTTTTTCCAACCAGCCAAGGAATGTTTTAGACTCTACCCCTAAATCTTTTAAAGACTCCATCAAAGGCCATAAGTCATCCGATATGCCAGCCTGGCTTCCCCATGCTGATAAAGCCCCAAGATTATTTTCGGGATCATCTAAAACTTTTTTAAGCACTCCATTTACTAATTTTTCTTTTGCTTCTTTGCCTACTTTTGTATTTGGAAGGTCTTCTATTCTATCTGCCCCAATTACGGTCATCAATTCTTTTACTTCTTCTTTTTCAAGTTTTAATATATTATCAAAAAATTTCAGTGGCCTATTATCGTTATTAAAAAGTTTTATAGCGCCTGATTTTTCTAAGTCTATTAACGCTTTAAAGTTTTTGTTTGCCCTCTCGTATGCTTCCTCAAGGCCAGCATTTTTATAAACAGGCATTAAATCATCTACAAGAGCGCCATAAAGCCCCTCTAGCTTTGCTTTTAGGCCATGAGTCTTAATAAGGGGACTACTATCATCTTTTAAAAGCGATCCTAAATTTCGACGATATGTATCTATCGACTTAAAATCGTCAAGTACTGCCCCGTCTTTTACATCTCTCGCTATTTTTAAAATATCTTTTCCTTTTGGGCCAAAAGCTTCTCCAAGAAAGTTTTCTGCTGGAGCAGAACCACCCGACAGTAATTGGCCCGTTATGCGAGAGCGTTTTCCTGAAAAAGCTTTTGATTGATCTATTGTCGCTTTGGGACTATAAGCATCGATAAGGTTTTCAGATGATAAAATATCGTCAATAATCTTTGTTGCATTAGTGAGGGGTAGCTCTTCGTTTAATAGACCTTTTTCCCCAATTTCTTCAGTTAAACTGTTAAATTCTTTACTGTTAAAATCCCACCACTCTTTTATTGTTCCTTCAGCCGCGTTTTTAATTGCTTTATATTCCCTTAAAAGCCAGTCGTCTCCTTCTTCGGCAGATTCTACGACAGCTTCTTCAATACTCGTTTTTAAATTTTCAGCCTTCTTTTCTACCGGCGTGACAGCTTTTTCAATACTCGTTTTTAAATTTGCAACCTGCTTTGCTACCGGCTCTTCAATCTCATTAAATAAGTTTTCTTCTCCAACTGAGGCGCTTTTTGAAGGTTCTCTTATTTTTTCAATTTTTTTACCAATCGCTTCGTCTAATTGCCTAGCTTGCCTTACGCTTGCTTCTTGTAATTTTCCGTGGGGCCTAAGATGCATTGCTTCCCCTAATTTCCCTAACGTTCCTTTATCCTTCGTTCTCGCATAAAGCGGCAGATCACGGCTTAGGTCGCCAGCTTCTTTTGACAAAGCCGTCTCCGTTCCTTCGGCTTTAATTAAGCGGCCTTTCGGACCGGTAAGAAAACCTACACCCTTCTTAAGTCCTGCTCCTCCTATTTCGCCTACTAAACCAGCAATGCTTTCCTCAATTATTGCTCCCTTATCTGCTTCTTTAGCACCAAGCTTTGTTGCTATTGTTTGATTAAGGAGTTCTCCAACGCCTGATCCAACGCCTGAAGCTGCTGTGCCTGCCACAAGCGCCCCTAGCCCACTAGGGGCTGTTGCGGTCGCAGCAGCCGCTGCGGTAAGAATGCCTCCAGCCGTCGGAAGAATCTCATCAGCCTGGTCAGCCGTATAATCGCCAATATCTGAACCGGCAGGATCAAAAGGCGCTATCGTCCATTCTCCGTTATCGTTTCGATCAATAACAGCATGACCGGTATAATAATTTTTATCGCCTCGTTTTTCAACTTGAAAAGTGCTTTTGTCGTCGTCAGCTGCTATACTATACGAGCCTAAATCGTGAACCTGATAAGGTTCATACCCGCCAGAATTAATAAGAATATCTGTTTTTTGTTGCGCTAAAGACCCAACAGAGGTTTTAGTTCGATCAAGAAGGTTTTTAAAAAAAGGCAAACGGGCGTGACGTTTTTTGTCTTTCAATAAAAACGCTACGTCACTTGGAAGAATCGTAATTTCTTTTGTCTTATTCATTATTTACCACTTACCCCTTACTCGACCTTTTCTTTTGTTTTTGGCGTAATCTCTTATTAATTGTTCATACTCTGCTTCTCGTTCATTAGCCTTTCTTGTATCTGATTGTTCCGCCGCCTCATCAAAATTAGAGATAGCAACACCTTCTTCGGAAGGGGTATCATCACCACCACTGCTCTTTTTTCCTTTTAAACTCTTATTAAAGCTTAATCCGTGTTTTATCATCTCTTCAGGCGTAATTTCTCCTTCAGCTGGCCCCATGACGCTATCTATTTCGTTCCATTGCTCAGTCGTAAAAAGTTCTTCCATAGGACTTAGCCTATAATGACCAAGATTGTTCTTTGCTCTTTCTTGTTCTTCTTCAGAAGAGTCAAAGAAGTACGATTTAGCAACACCTGTGATCTCTCTCTCTATACTTTCTCCAACGCTACTATAGTTTCTTGTTGCTAATTGCCATACAAGCTTACGTCCTAATGGCGTTAATTTTGAACCGCGCCTAAATTTCTCAGGTAGATGCGTAATCCATTGTTCCATAGGAATAGAATCTTCTATAACTTTAAATTCGTCTGTCGCAACAAAAGAAGTTGGATCTTGCAGTTTTGCCAAAGCTTTTATCAAGGATATGTCCAAAAGCCCCATTTCATCTGGATTTGTAGCCATCAACAGAACAGCGTTCCCCATCGACAATACCGCAGTCTTTGCTGTCTCGTTTTGGTCTACAACGCCTTTATCCTTTAGCGCTTTTCCCATATCATCAATAAGCCCACCACGTGCCTCCCTCTCTTCTGCCTTTAATCCTCTTTCTGCATTATCTGCTTCTTCCACCCCTAACTGGTAATTCGGATACATAGCTTTAGCTATATTAGTTGCCTCTTCTTCTGGTATCTTCACTGCTATAAGTGCTTCTGCAAACTCTTCTACACTTAGTCCAGGGTTTGTTTTTCCTATTGTTTTTGCTAAAGTCCGTAATCTAATATTTCTTGCTGCTTCAGTTTCCCTCCCTGCCCTTGAAGCTTTAGTGGCTTCCACTTCCAGCTTCTTTTTAGCAAGCACAAGCTTTTCATCTTCCATCTTTTCGCCCCTCAGCCTCGTCTCTTCAGCCAAGCGCCTACCCATCTCATTCTCTGCGATCTTGCCGCCCCCCTGAACAACCTGCCCTATCGTCTTCAACAAGCCACCGCTGTCGGCAACCTCTTCGGCAACACCTGGGCGAATCTTACCGCCAGATAGCGCACTTATAAGATTAGATCGAGCAACCCTCTGGCTCGTCGTCTTGTCGGCCTTTTCTTGCGCCTTACCTTGGGCGTAATTAGCAACCAGCCCACCACCTAATTGAGCTATTTGAGCCATCAGCTCAGGGTTGTCTTTCGCATATCCCCCCATCCGGCTTAAAAGGCTACGGGGTGAATCTTTTTCCTCGATAGCTCCTGGGGGACTTTCCTCGATAGCTTTTTGGCGACTTTCTCCAAAGCCTGAGTAAGACGGCTTAATGAAAGAATCAACAAGGGGTAGGCGAGATGCTGCTACCTTTGTGGTTTCCATTATATATGGATTATCTAAAGATCCCTTAAATTGCGGTAGGTCTGGTGATTCTGCCGAAGTGTTTACACTCCGTGGTAACCACTGATTTCTACCTTGATAAGGTGACTGGTCTATTGAAAGATCCTGAGAAAGTTGGCCTTCCAGTGTTTGCCCCTCTGGCTTACCTTCCTGATTTATATCTTTTTCAAGGCCTTCTAATCGTTCGTTAAGATTTATCTGTCTTTCTAAGTCTTCTGCGACAAGGGGCCTCCACTTGCTTTTAAATGGAGTATCTAATCTACCTCCTTTATCATCCCATCTTAAACCCTGTTCCAAAAAGCCATCACCTGAAGCCCTTTGTCGAACCCCTTCGCCAGGAGGCAGTCCCCCAGCTAATGAACGAGGATCATATTCGACACCCCCGCTGTCAATGCCAATTCCATATTTTCTGCTTGCTAGTCTCCTAGCGTATTCCTCGTCAGAAATTATATGACCAGTAAATGCGTCTTTTACCATTCCCATAACAATATCTTATCCAGTTAAAAAGGGAGTAGGACTACGTAGATCCCTTATATTTCCAAATGAACTAGCATTCCCCGCAGAAGACGACGGCGTAATAGCTTTAGGGCCTCTGCGAGCAAAAAGTGCTTCGATCCCCTTAGTCCCCAATTCACTCAACAGCCGCTGCGTTAAAGGATCACCAAGAAGCTGCTCACCGGCCCCAGGCGTTGAGCGCACCGCGCTGTTGGGGTCTTGTATCCTTTGGCGGTCAAAGCTGCCGATAAGGTTTTGCTGCGCTTCACGCTTTTCTGCCTTGCGCCGCTGCTTGTCTTCTCGGCGGTTGCCTAAATACTGAGAGCCAAATTGCGCCCCCGCCTGGATCGCATACGGCGCTAAAGTTGCTAATACTGTTCCTATTGACATTTTTTGTTACCCCTCTTGTTCTTGATATCTATAGCTATTCTTGTTCCATTCCTTGTTCTAATGGTGACAGATCACCCTCGCCTAATCGTCTTGGTTCTTTTGTAACTTCTCCATCCAGATTAACTATAACCGTTTTCCCGTTTTTAAAGTATATCCGGATTCCTCTTTCACCAAGGTCTACAGCTCGCTCAATAGGAGCGCCATATTTCTCAGCTAACGACTCACCTGTTGGCAAATAATCACTATCACCTTGTAACCTGTCGCGCATCATGCCATACTGGTAATTGCCAGCGGCATCGCCCATAAGCGCCTCAGCCACTGACGAATATTGCGTATCCAAGCTTGGGTCAATAGCCGAAAGAGCTGCTGCGATCTTAGTCATGTCCATCTCTTCACCCGCTAAGGTTCTATCCTCGCCCAACTGACCCAATAGCTGCGCGGATCTCAAGCGGTTCTCTAAGGTGTCGCCTGCAGCTTGTCCACCAAAACCGGCTTGATACCTGCCCGTCACCCCAGCCTCTGTTGCGGCTCTATTGACCGCTGCCGTATCCAGCTCAGATTGTAATGCTCTCGCCGCCTGCGTTTCCTCGGGGCGAAGGTTTTCAGCTGTGCGGAACTTGCCGGTGACATCCGACTCGGCAATACGTCGAGTTAGATCATCACTCGCTAAATCGCTACGAGCTGCCTGACCACGTAAGGTAGTCGCACCATCAAGCTCTCCAGTCTCCTGTGCCTCAGCCAACCTTCGATCTAACCGACTGGTTAGCTTGTCTTCTATTGCTCGCTGCCCTTCGAGCGTCTGAATCGGTTCCATATTAGCCCCCGTCTTAACTTGCCCAAACAGGTCGCTCTCTGTCATCTGCTGCCGTCGTATGTCTTCCGCTTTACGTATGCCAATATCTTGCTCACCGGCCTCTAATTCTTGTTCTGCTGCTCGACCGCCTAATGTCGCTGCCGGTCCCAGCATTGGATTATCTACCCCGTAACGAGTTTCACCAAAGAGCCTTGACTCCAGCTCACCCCCTGCTCGTTCCTCACTGCCACGTATTTGTTCGGCTCTTGCTCGCTGTAGGTCTTCGTCTGCTTTAAACTGCCTGAAACCTAATGTCTGCCTTGGGGCTTCAAGGGGACCGCGACCGAGGTTTGTCTCTCCAAAAAGTCGCGCCTCAAGCTCCGTATCGGCGCGGCCTTCTCGTCCACCAATCGCCAAGCGTTCGGCTTCGCTTAATAGCTGGCGCTCTTTAAACTCCTGACCGCCTAATGTCTGTCTTGGTCTTTCAAGGGGACCGCGCCCAAATCCTGTTTCTCCAAAGAGTCGCGCCTCTAATTCTGCATCGGCGCGTTCTTCTCGACTGCCAAGCGCCCTACGCTCCGCTGCACGTAATGCCTGCGCCTCGTTAAACTCTTGACCGCGTAAGGTTGCCCCTTCGCCAGCCTTACCGTACAGCTCGCTCAACTGCGTCTCTTGCGCTCTACCCTCTGCCCCACGTAAAGCCGCCTCTTGCGCTCCTGTTATCCCTAATTCTGCGCGTCCCTGCTCAAAACCAAGCGCGTCGCGCATCATCTGGTCACGACGGTCCTGGGAAGATGCCTCTAAAGCCAACCTGTTGCGCTCTTGCCCTTCGCGCATATCGCTCAAAACAGACGCAGTATCGCCGCCGCCGCGAACGATACCCAACCGGCTCAACTGCTCCATCGTCTGCCGCTCTTGCTCTTGATTGCGACGCTGCTGGTCGGCTAGTTGGGATTGGAATATTGGGTCAGAATCCCCTAATCGAGATTGATACATCTGATTCAATCGGCTAATTAGATCGCTTTGCTCACCTGTTGACTCAGCAACCTGAGCTTGATTTCTCATTGGATCGCCAAAAGCATCCGATGACGAACCAGCTTGATTTCTCATTGGATCGCCAAGAGCATCCGATGACGAACCAGCTTGATTTCTCATTGGATCGCCAAAAGCATCCGATGACGAACCAGCTTGATTTCTCATTGGATCGCCAAAAGCATCCGATGACGAACCAGCTTGATTCCTCATTGGATCGCCAAGAGCATCCGATGACGAACCAGCTTGATTTCTCATTGGATCGCCAAGAGCATCCGATGACGGGGGATTTGAAGTTATAAATTTCTGGGCGATAGCGGCATCTATTCTTGGATTTCCAGTTGGTCCGTATGTTTCGGGTGTTAGCGTGTCCCCCTGATTAGACCCAAGAGGTGTAGTAGGAGGACCATCTCCTATAATCTCGGGAGCATTGGCCCGAGCATCTTGGCTACGTTGCCAGGTTTCTTGTCGCAGCTTGTTTAAAGGGCTTTCCATGTCCTTCTCGTGTTGTAACCTATTAGCTTCCCTTTGAGCAGCAACAGTTTCTGCATCTGCACGGGTTTGATTTCTCATTGGATCGCCAAGAGCATCCGATGACGAACCAGCTTGATTTCTCATTGGATCGCCAAGAGCATCCGATAACGATTGACTACTGCGAATCTGTTCCTCTATTCTGTCCCGCACCTCATTTGAACCTTGAGAACTCCCATCAAAATAAAGTCCCCTATCAGCAGCGTCCCTGTAATCATCATATGTAAAATTTCCAAGCTGCGATAAATCGGGACCGCCTGGAGAACTCCCCAGGGCTGCGTCTCTGAAGGCATCATAATCCCAATTTCCAAGCTGCGATAAATCGGGACCGCCTGAAGAACCCCCTGGGAGACTGGGAAGCTGCGAGAAATCGGGACCGCCACCACCACCACCACCACCACCACCACCGCCGCCAAACGAAACTTTAGCCTGAACTCCACTTGGCATACTATAATCGCTCAAACCACTTATATCTATTGGCGCAGTAGCCGCGTCTTGTGCTTCTCGTTGTAACCTATCGGCTTCTCGCCTTTCGGCTAAAATTTGTTCGCTTAATTCGTCTTCACGCTCTCTTTGTCTATCTGCCTGTGTCTCGTATAAAGAAGCAATATCTGCAAAGCCCGCTTGATTAGCCGCTCGAGAAGCATCAGCAATAGCTTGCATGTCGGACTGAACATTTCCAAAGCCTGCTTGATTAGCTGCTCGAGAAGCATCAGCAATAGACTGCATGTCAGACTGAATATTTCCAAAGCCCGCTTGATTAGCTGCTCGAGAAGCATCAGCAATAGACTGCATGTCAGACTGAACATTTCCAAAGCCCGCTTGATTAGCTGCTCGAGAAGCATCAGCAATAGACTGCATGTCAGACTGAACATTTCCAAAGCCTGCTTGATTAGCCGCTAAAACGTCTGTAAAGCCCGCTTGATTAGCCGCTCGAGAAGCATCAGCAATGGATTGCATATCAGACTGAACTACAGACGGGTTCTCACTCACAGGCTGCGGCGGTGGCGGTGGCGGCGGTGCTTGATTTACCGGCCCCATGTTCGCAGGCTGTTGCTGCGGCAGCGGTGCTTGATTTATCGGCCCCATGTTCGCAGGCTGTTGCTGCGGCAGCGGTGCTTGATTTATCGGCCCCATGTTCGCAGGCTGTTGCTGCGGCGGCGGTGCTTGATTTATCGGCCCCATGTTCGCAGGCTGCTGCTGCGAATTTTTCAACCTATCTGCTAAGGGGTCTTTTTTTATAGATACTCGCGGAATAGAGCTTCTAAATCGTGCCATATTATTCTAATCCTGTTTTTCTGTGACGCACCCGACCGATTGGCTTATACATCAGATTAACACGCCTAACCGTAAAAGTTTCGTCATCGGCTAAATTGCTAAAGCGCAACTTGCTGTAACTATCATATCCTGATAAATCTGTGTCCGCGTACAAAACACTCACATCGGGAGCCACTAAAGACTCGCCGAGTCGCAGCGTCGAATCCAATAAGCTGCCCGACTGTCCCATATCAATATTTTCAGTAGTTCCGACTATACCGGCAGCAGTCTGCTGAACGGATAGCTCGTATGGCCCCAGGTTGTCAAAGGAGGTGTTTGCGTATAACCAGCGCACCTCTACACCAGACCCAAGGGGTGTTATATTTGCCGTCTCAAAAAACGCTTTTATTGCGTCGCCATCGTCGTTATCGTTGATATTGTGCTGCATGATAAAACCGGCAAAATCTCCAGCGTGTGGCTCGGTATCAATTATCGCGGCAGCATCTCGGGTAAAATTCTCATACGGACCAAACCAGCAGTCCATCCTCCGCGAGTAAACGATCACATGGTTCATCGTTGTCTGACCGCTGCCATGCGGTAGGAAAAACCAAACTTCCTCTTGTTTGGGCCAATACAGAGCAAAAGCATACGGTAGCCTGGCTGTATTTAGATTAGGCCAGTAGCGATCATCGAGCGCAAAGCTAATCTTGTTTATCTGAGGTCCACCGCTCCACTCGTAAACCCCATCATTGCGTATAAACAGCTGCCGCTCCCCTGGGAGAGTAACGATAGAGCGCCCCGCTATTGTGCCGCGTTGCGTCTGCTGCTGCACCTGAAACGGGATAGTTGAGTTCCCTGTGGGAGTCAAGGTGTGTATCCCGTACTCAGTATGGACCGCTAAAGTGTTTCTAAAGGCCCTCAGACCGGTCAGGTCGTAACCAAAATTGTAATAGGACAACGAACCCCAAGTCTCGATGTCGCCGATGTCAGAGCGCCACAGGCGGTCGCTGTTGCTATTCTCGTTTGCTGCCCAAAGCCTGTTTTCCCAAAACTCCACGTATGTCGGCTTAGTAAAGCGGCTGTCAACGTCTAACTCCGATATGTTGTTGCTACCGCCGGTCCATTTAATAGCCTTATTGTCGTATCCATTTGCCGCCACCAGCGTCGAACCGGCTAAAACCCAATCCCACGTATAGTCATTGCCTGCTGTAATCGTCTCTGAGCCTGTGCGGTCTGTCCCAGATCCACCCGTTACGTCGTAGAATTTATTGCCAGCAAAAGCAAAAACCTTTGCCGTCCCCGCCAGCGTCACCTGTCCAAATCCGGTTATCGTAGCGCCGGAGTTTAGTGTAGATGCGTTAAACTTAGCGTAACCCTTACGCTTTTTTACTTCACCGGCCAACCCAATAGCACAGTTGCTCATATCGTGGAGGCCATTAGGCGCAACCTCCTCAGCCGGTAGGCTATAATTAACGCCACCCGACCAAGGGCCGAGCGTTATCGAATCGGCAGCGATAGGAGCCATTAGTTTAAGCTTCCCTCTTGTACCGAAAAGCTAAACGGCCCGACAGCGCCGCCATCACGCCGACGCATACGAAACTGGCGATTGCCTTCGATATATAGATTGGCTCTAAGAGCGCCTGCTATAACACGCTCCGCATTGTTTCTATCCAGTAAGCTACCCTGGTCGTCGCCTTTCTCTTGTTTATAGTGCGACGTTATCAGATAAACCAGTGCTGGCTGCACAACAGGTGCCACGTAGGGATCTAAAGAGTTGTTGTCGTCGCTACTGCTAAATTCTGGTATCGTCGCATAATATCGGTATGCTACCGTATCTATAGAGTCAGGCGTTGGGTACAAGCTAACCTGTATATAGCCGCTGCTATCCACTCCATCCATAACCACATAACTAGCGTCACCGTCCTCCGTATGGTTGGGATCGTTGGCATCTAAGTCCTGACTGCTGATAATTGCCATCGTGTGGTCTTCAGTCGTATTGCGAAAGCTTAACGGCTGGAGAGCATCCGATGCTAAACTGTATTTTTGAGTAGACGCTACCGTATTAAATGAACTGGACTTAAAAAGCCAATTCCATTTATGACGAGCTGCGATCTCTTTTGCGCTCATGTTGAGATACTGCCGCGCCGAGTTTTTGTATACTGTCGCATTATCGTCTAGTCCAACCCGACGTAATGCTAATTGTATAACCTCGATGTTGGTCATTTTTTTATTATCCTAATACCGCCGCCCTTAAGTCTACCCAAGAGCTGTTTTCGTACCCCTGAAATTTGTTAGTACTAGAGTTGTAAACCACCATGCCATTGGCAGCGGTCAGCGCGTTGCGTTCCGCTGTCGTCAGGCTGGGAACCGTAAAGCTGGAACCGAACGCAACCGTATCGGCCTGGAGAGCGCCAAACAGCGCGGTATCTCCGAAAAATGCTGCTGCATTTATCTGGCCGACGGTTTCGTTCATAATAGTCCCTAAAGGCTTGCCCCTTGCGCCATCTCATCTAAATCGTATTCGCTCAGGTTGTCGCCGTTTTGGTTTTCCCAACGCTGTTCCCAGATTTTTACCGCCTCTGGGCCTCGGTCGGAAACTCGACCTCCAGGATCAGGGACAAATCCTTCTACATGCGTGACTTCACCAATAGCTCTAACCGTATTGCGAACTTGTGCATTAGTAACCGGACGCTTTCGCTCCCGAACGTGGGTATGTTGCAAACCCATCCGCTTGCGAAGGCGCTCAAGTTGATCTTCTGATAATGCGTCGATTACATTGTCGATGTCTTGTGGCACTGCATCAGTAGTTGCTTTTACCTTTGCGGGTGTCTTTCGAGCCGCTGCCGTAGGCACCTGGGAGATTGTCGCTTCGGCAATCTCTTCCGGTACGTGTACAGGATGCGTCTTTGGCATTTTTTACCTTTTCCTTAGTTAATAATTAGCGAGCAATCCCCTGCAAAAGAACACCAACATGCCCCGTATCATCAGGAGTAAATGTTGCTGTTCCAACAAGCGGCTCAGTTTCTGCATCTTTTAACTGGACAGCACCGGCTACGCCATCAGACAGCGTCAAAATATTACCAAAAGCTAACGCGACATCCGATAGTATAGTCGCTATGCCTGCCGTTTGAATCCAACCGTAGTAACCCGACTGCATTACACGCGCTGTAACGCCTGCAACGATAGGGTCCGTACCGGCAGTAGCAGCCCTTACTGTATTATACATTGATCCTGTTATAGCCACATCTGAAGCCGTCGTAAGCGCAATAACAAGACCGTCATAAAGGGTGAAAGTTACAGCATTGCTACTTGCTGCTGTGTTGCTTTTAATCTTATACTGGTAGCCTTCTCCAGCGTCATCAGTAACATGAAGTAAAGCGCCAGCATATTGGTTTTTTGTGGCACTCCCCAAAGTCCCCGAATCAGTAAGAATTACCTCCGTTGCGCCTATTGCTGCCGCTGTAGCCTTATTGTCTATCTCTACTACACAAGTTGCGCTTTTGTCAGTAGAAACCAACAAGCCAGCCGCTGTCGCAGCAGCAAAGCTTGCATATCGAAAACAACGTCCATCTTCAAACTCGCGCAGTTGCCCAATAGGATACTCTTGAGTGCTGCTCTCTTCATATATGCCTTGCGGCGATCCACCGGTAGCACCAGAGATTAAGCTTAACCCCTGTACCGATGCGTTATTGTAACCTGTTCCCAGGCTTTGACTTCCACTAGCCATTATATACTCCTTTGCCTTTTTGCTCGGCTTAAAAGCGGCATTGGCTTGCCGCTCGGATTATTAAGTTGCAGTAAAATCGTAAATTACACCCTGTCTGCGTCTATTATTTACAGTAAGCTGCAAGCCTACCAAAATAAATGCGACCTTAGCCATCTGATTCGCCGGTTCACGAAATGGTGTTTTGGCGAAATTCATACCGCTTTGCATCTTGAGTTTTAACGATTTAGTGTTTAAGAAATACATCTTAGTTGACGGACAATCCCGATCAGGCTGCACCGGAATACCGCGATACACCGGCTTCCGTCCGTCGATAGAGTTGCCATCTTTCTGAGATAGACGCTGGTAGCCAGTGCCTTCAAAAACTTCTTCAAAGTTGGCATACAAGTCGTAGCCCGTAAAAATATGAGTGGGCTGCTCGTTGCCTTCGCTCACGTCGTTCCACAAAGCAGCCATCGCCACCATACCTTCGTAGAAGTTCGTGCCGGTGATTGTACGGAAAGAGGTATAAGAAGCATTAAAGTCAGTGCTTTTATTTTGCCACCAACTATTACCGCTAACAGTAATACCACCAAGTGTGGTTGGCGTAGTGCCTGGGACATCAGCAATGATATCCTGAAAGCCCAGCGGCGACTTGCCGGTCTGCGCTGAATAGATCGAGCTGTTAATCTGATCGCGTAGCGTCAGCATAGACTGCTCGGTCTTAGCCGTCAAAAGCTTAACAGCCTTATCAGAGCTACGGTTTTCCATCTCTTCAGTATGGGAAATGGTAATCGGCACCGCACAATAGCGAAATGGATACAATGCTGCCGTAATCCCGTCCACGCTGTTCGTTGCCAGAGTATCGTAACCGCTGAAAAACTGCGCGGAATTTCCCGCATACATCAAATCTTCTTGTATCTCTTTGCCACCCGTCTCCGTCTCCAAAGCGCCGCTCTTGCGAAACGCATCGAGCGTCGGATAAGTGTCGAAGAAGTTGTCTGTGAGACGCTTACGCTTTGCCTTCATCGTCAAGGTCCACAGAGCATCAAATTGCTCGGTACGACTGGTTGCTGCCATGATATTTTACCCCATTGCCGGATCAAACCCTATGGCCTCTGCCTGGGAGAATAGATCCGCTTCTGTTAAAATTCCGTCGCCACCCATATCAGCTTCAATAGAGCCGGTATTTTTCACCCGCGACTTAGAAGATCTGCGAGCGGCGCGGTCTTGGTTTCTTAATTGGTTGGCCTTACCTGCTGTAACACCAGCGTGTAGCTCGTAGGCCTCCTTAACAGTATACGGTTGGCCAGTCTGCGGATTGGGAATCTTAACCGTCGCCACGATTTGGTCGGCGTAGTTGTCAAGATCCGCGCCATACGCAGAACGTGCCTCTTGAACGCTGTCATTGACCTGCGAGTTTTGCTGCGTGCTAATAAACTGCGTAGCCTGAGCCAGCTGAGACTGGAGTTGCTGGACCTGTTGATTTAGCTGCTGTAGAGGAGCGCCAAAATCGTTATAGGTCTGTTGGCGAAAAACGTCTAAACCCTTCTGGTCGTCGGGGCTAAGGCTCGCTCTCACCTGCTCAAACTGAGTCGGCTGCGGCGGCGGTGTTGCCACCTGCTCCACGCGGTTCGCCCACTGCTGTTGGCTGTTCGCCAGCTCTCGCCGTTGTTCAGCCAGCGCCTGAGTCTGCTGCGTAAAGCCGCGCTGCATGTTTTTAGCCATTGGGGCCAAATGCTTGTACTGTTCGGGTACGGTATCTAAATCGACCCGTAACCAATCCACCGTATCAGGATTAAAATCATCACTCGATTCCGATCCAGTAGATGTTGCTGCGGTTGCGTCGGAGTGTCCATCATCGTCGCTATTCGGAGCTGATTCGTCGGAGTCTGTGAAGATCTCAAAATCTACCTCGGTAGAATCTGAACCGGTCGCAGAATCGACAACCTCAGGTACCGCGTCAGCTAATGCGGAGTCTTCTGCTGCTGCTGCTGCCATAATACTATCCCCTTAAAAATGGTGTTGGGTGCTATCGTTATAGGTTAGCGTCGGTTGCGTCCGACCTTAACCCCCTTGGTTAATAAGATTTAAGTCCTTTTCGCCAGCTTTTACTGCTTCTTCTATTGAGTTCCCCCAATAGGCGCTGCCGCCAACGGGATCAGCCTGTTCTGCCGTCACATCCCTCAGACACCTGCTGCCTCCCACCGGATCAGACGATTCGACTAAGTTCAATTCCCGCAATGCCTGGCGCTTGTCGCCGTAACTGTTGATTTTACGCCCAAACCCGACGTAATACTGACCGTACATTGACGAATCTTCTTTAATAAAATTGCGTTTAGCACCAAAATTGATTTGCATCACGCCGCTACACTCTCCACACGGAATAGACTTTTTAACCGCCTTGCTTGAAGAGCTGATAACGTCTGTCTGTTCTGCACTGCACGAAGGGCAGTAGTAGTCGTGGTTGATCATTTTTTACTCCGCTTGCCTGGTAATAGCATTGCTAACATCTTGCGCTTGCGAACGCACTAAGTTGATGATACCCTCTCCAGCTCCTCCGGCTCCCCCGGCCCCTCCGGCTCCTCCGGCTCCCGCCGCTGCCTGCGGCGCTTGACCGCCTCCCATCTGCTGTAAATATTGCTGATGCTGCTGCATATGCTGCTGCACGACGGCCTGGACCTGTTGCTGCTGGGCAGGGAGAAGCTGCTGGAACTGAGGCAAGTTGACAATCTGCTGGTGTGTTTGCAGATGCGTCTGGTGATCCTCGTTAGGCGTTACCCCTGGATCACCTCCCGCCAGCAGATACGCTACATTTTCTAGGTTTGCCGCCTTAAGCGCGTCGCCCTTTTCCCCCTGGGACAGATACTTATCTGGATCTTGAACACGAAAAGCTTTTAGCAAGCCTTTGATAGCTTCAATCCGGTCTATCTCCGGTAGGTTTATCGTAAAATTAAATAACTGGAGCGCATCCTCACGCTCTAACTGCTCAGTAAGCGGCTGCATACTACCCGCCGTAATCTCAACCCTATATCGCACCGCCAGCATATCCGACGTTACCGCCTCATACACCGGATCAGTAGAAGTACTCGCGACATTAATCAAGAACTCCTCCGGCAGATAACGCTGGTCAGCCATCATACGCAAGCTATTACGCACCGTAATTCGATATAGATCCTCAACCTTAGTCATCAGCCACTCGCGGTTAAGCTGAGTAAAAGAGGCTTGTAGGCTTGCTTGCGTCGCCGTCAGCTTCTTGCCCCCTCCCATCGCCATCTCGCTGACACTCAAAGTCTGCTCTTCGTATCCCCTCGCATCGTTCTCCAGCCCAATCTGATCGGGGGGAGGATTGCCAAAGTTCATCTCGCGCATCGAACTATTGGGATCTTCAACCCAGATGATGCTGCCGTCTTTAGCGTCTTCTAATGTCTCGCCTAAGTCGGCATTTGCCTCTCGCTCACGCCGCGAAATCAAAACAGTACGGCTAAACCGCTTAAGCAGGTCAGCCCGACGCGAAATGCTCTCCACCTGTAGGTTTTGCGTGTCTTCGATATACGCCATTGGCGCTTTGCCGTAAAACTTTTCTCCGGTCTGGTCGAACTTAAGCGCCGCATACGGAAAGCCGCCATCTACCAAAAAGCCACCCGCCTTTTGATACTCACCAGTAAACATAGGCTGACCAGTGAATGGGTCGGCCTCCGTCACCGGCTCCATCGCCAGCATCGGATGGTCCACCTCTTCAATAGGCTCCCTAACCCCTTCGGCAAAAGTGATACGCTTCTTGTGGATTCTGTCGTGAACCTCATAGAGTAGCGCCATCTCCCCCATCTCTTTAGTCTCGTCGAGAGCCGACTGCTCCTCGCCAATCTCTTGCTCCTCGAAGTCCATCATAATATCAGCCGACTGATCCGGTGCCTTGACTGCCGTAATCTGGCGACGATTGACAAAACGCTCGTCTTTTTTGACAAACTCCAACGGCACCAGCATCCGCTCGATGATATAACGCGCCTGGCTTAAGTTGTGGGGAGGTGTTAGCGGATCAACGCAGATGTTAAAAGGGCTAACGCGCGAAACATACGGAAAGTCATTTTCTTGGGTGTCGTTGACGGTATATGGTGGCACAATATCGTCATCACCAGGCGGGTTATAGCCGAATTTTAGCCAGCCCACCGCGCAAAAGAGCGCATCAAAGATGCACTGCTGCACCTCACGCCGCGCATCCATCTGCTCCAGCGCCGCATTAGCTACACGCTCCAAAATCTCAGCGGCAAATTCACGCTCAGGCTCCTCAACCTTAAACCACACATGCGGATAGTTAAACGAAATACCAGCAACCAGCTGCCTTGCCATAGGATAAAACCGACTAACCTTAATCAGCTTTTCATCTGGCAACCCTGGAACAGAGAAATCCAACTCGTACGCCTTTAGCAAGCGCCGCCATTCCTTATGATTCGATTTCATATACTTACGGCTATTCTCTATTGCCGACTGCCAGTATTGTATCTGCTTATCTTTCATCAATCAGTAAGCCTTTTGGTTAATGGGTCTTCTTCTCGCCTGTTGGCTGCCAACGCTGCCGCGCTTGCCCCTGCACCTAAAGGTAACAGCACCGGCGTATAGCTCGATAATAGATCGCTCGACTGCTCTGCCCCTGGCTCAAACAATGCAAACCGACTACGTATCTGGTGCGGCTCAAAGACGACGTAAATATCCGTAATGCCGCCCCCGTCTTTTGTATTCTTCATAATTACCCCATCGTGGCCGCTTTTTATCGCTCTCTCTAACACGGACCTATACGACTCTTCACGGTACGACTTACCCTCATAGTCCTTAATCAAAGGATTCTTAATCTTCAACTTTACCGGCAACATCTGCTTCCCCTCAAACGAGTGATCCGAAGCTGATCTATTATGCTCCGACTGCGACTCCTTAAACCTTTTCTTCTCGTCGAGCATTTTTTCAATAGATGGATGATGGCGATAATCTTTAGGCTCCAACAACTTTTCCAACTGAGCAGACTTGTACCATGCGTTTGATAGTTCTCTTTCCTCGTCAAATTTCTTTAGCGTCTTATTTCGATCAAAGGCCGGCCTGTTTACATATCTATCATGCGTCATATTATACCGATGACCTACTTCACCTCTTTTTATGCGACTTGTGGGGAATGCAATAGGAGGAAAATCCACAGCCGCCTCAACGTCTTCCACTTCTCCAAAAAAATAAGCTTTGAATTTTTCTTTATCGAGTTTCGGTGTCCTTACCTCGTTAAGTAAATGATCCATCGCAATCAAAGCGCCCTCTGCCATACTTTTATTTTGCCGAATAAGCTTATCACTGGACTCAATTAACAAGCCTCCGTACTTTTGCATAAGCTTATCACTGGACTCAATTAACTCATAAGGGTGACGACTAAGATCATGTGTAATATGAAGCTTAGGATCTCGCGTATAGTGAGGCATCTGCCATACGCCGCCTATAGTTTCGTCGTTTAAATCAGAATTTTTTGAAATCACTCGATGAATAGTATCGTCATCAAGGGCTTCTATAATTTCCTTTGCATAAGCGTATGCTTCAGCATCAAACTCGTGAACTTCAGAAGGTTCTTGTATCATAGCGTCAACATCCCGTCTCCGCTTGCCCTGTCCAAAGGTGCGTTCACCCGCGCCCTCGAAAACATCTATCCCATAGTCTTTTAAAAGCTCTAAATCGAGATCCCCATACGCGCCTCGGCCTTTGTTTTTATCTTTTTGTCGGTGAATTTCTTCTAGACGATCAACAAACTGATCTGCCTCTATACTTATGGCTCTATACTCAGGATCAATTTCAAAAAGTTCTTTATCCATAGCGTCATCTAAATCTTCTTGCGACCTTTCAGCCGCGCGTGCCGCCTTAAGGGTTTTTTCCTTGCTTTTAACATTCGCCGCATAACGCTCAGGATCTAATTTCTTTAAGTTGGCATGAGCTGAATAAGTTTCTGCCGTTTTTGGGTCTTTAGAGAAGAAAAAACCCAACCTAGCGCTACCCGCTCTAGTGGTCGCTCCTAAAAACTCAGGGTCAAAGCCTGGGTCAATCTTTCCTTTTGTGCCATGATAGCCTGCATGCGTATACCCTTGAGCAGTAGCACGCTCTTCAGCCGCTGACAAAACGTCGTCCGGTTGGCCTTGTTCTTCTGCTAACTCCTTAAACCGCTTACCGCGCTTGGCGTAATTGCTTAATCCGGCAACCGCGCCAACTGCACCAGCCTTTAACCCTAACACATCTAAGGGGTTCTCGTACGCGTTGCTCTTAATCGCTTCCAACGCTTTGGTCCCCATCTCCCCTAATGTATGCTTATCAAAAAACTCTCTAGTGGCAGCACCCGCTTGACGGCCTGCGTCTTGCCGCTGATGACTTGAACCAGACAAGACATCCCCCAACATAGTAGCTACCGCCGGTAGCTCACTGAGATCTCGCGCCGGTTGAGTCAACGCGTTGGTCCCTACTCGTTGAGCATCTTGTACCGGTGAGGCATTAAGATCTCGGCGGTAGGCTTCCCCTCCGAGAATGTTTGCCGCAGGGTCAACTCCACCTTTAAATTGCTGTTGCTGCTGCTGCTGCCGCCGTCTGTCTGCATCAGCCGCGACATTAAAAGCGTTTTGGTCCATTATACCTTGAGGATACTCGGCAATCAACGCCAACAGCCTGTTACGCTCTTCTGGCGTTACCTCTCGCTGCCTGCGCCGGTCGGAACCTACTCGATTTAATCCTAATGCGTATTCTCTAGCCATTTTATATCACTTACGCTTAGTTGCCGTCGCCTTCTTCTTCTTTTTAGCTGCCGCCGCCTTCTTAGCCGCTGCTTTTCCGGCCTTGGTATACGAATAATGAACATTTCCAACTTTTGGCATCGCTATACCCCCTTTCCTTGCTAATAGGTTTCCTACGATTAACCTCAATTATAACGTCCCGAGCGGTTAGACATATTTAAAACCTCCCTGATAAGCTCAATACCGGTGCCTTTTTCGTTAAAGGTCGTCTTGCGGTATGGCTTATATATATGAACCATTGCGTAGCGCCACGCATCCGCATCATGGTCATCGGCGCGGGTGTCTACGTCCTCCGGATTCTTATTGCAACGCGGCAACGCCGGAACAGAGCGCCACCAAGCATCGGCCCAACCATCAAACGTCTTAAACCGCTTATGGGTCAGCGCATCACGGCAAACACGCCAGCCGCCAATACGATCATTGCTGGCTGGCGACAAAAGCAACCCGTTGTCGGCAAAAACATCTGCTGGGGAGTGTTCATTTAGGGGAGTCAACCGCCTTTTGACAAACATCGACGGATCAGCATAGATCGCTTGAGGGTAGCGACCTTGGGTGAAAGGGCAGTTCTCAATAGCCTTAACAATGTTTTCCGCATGAGTAGAAGCAGAAGCATCGCCCTGATTGTATTCCGTAACTCGATACACCGTATCGTCGTAATCAACGGTATACAACCCAAAACTAGTAGGATTAGTCTCACCGTAATCTAATCCCCCAAATAAAGGCCAATCGGGAGGGATGTCAAATGGCTCTTCGACAATATCTTGACGGCGCGTCTTAAAAGCACTGCCAAGATGGAGATCCCAATTTCCCTCTAACCACATCTCCGTCAATATCGGATCGGCTATCCCCTGCAACCTTTTGATATAATTAGGGTCGCTATCGAGCAGCACCTTATTATCATAAATCTTAGCTGGAACAAAAACTCGAACCATATCGCTCTCAGGATCGGTATAAGGCTCGTATTCCTTAGCATTATCAATAAAATAGCTCTTTACCGCCGTATGGCCTGGTCCCCCTGGGTTGCCAGTAGAGCGAATACGCATCCCTACAACATTATGGGCCGAACGCAGTGTCGCCTTCATCAAATGATACGCTTCCAGCGTCGGCCAGTTGGTTAGCTCATCCCATCCAACCCATTGATACGCATGACCTTGGTAATGTTGAGCATCATGGATCGAGTCAATATGGCGCATCTTTAAAACAGCACCACCAGGAAAACGCCACTCATGGCGACCAACCTTATACTCAGCCCCTGCATACATCTGATGGCTAAGGCGAATAAGCTCATCTAACTCAGGATACGTACGACGGAAGATAACCCCCTGCCAATGCTCACCCTTATCAATATCAGCAAGGAAATCCCCCAACAGATACGTTGACTTGCCGCCGCCTCGACCGCCGCCTAAAAATAGCTCGTCAATGCAATAACGCGCATCAATCGCTACTGCCTGCGGTCCAGGCTGGGGCCTCCATGTTATGTTTTTTGTCGTCTTGTTCATCGTCTGGAAAAAGGAAGCTTTTCTCGGTTAAGACTCTTATCTTCGCGTTAGTAACCCTCAAGTCGTGATTAATCGAATCCCGATACTCAATTAACATATCCCTCGTATTATACAAATGCGCCAATATCGGATCTGCTTTTGCCACCATAATCGCTACCGCCATCCCTTACTTACTATCATTGCCATCAACAGGAACCGCCGCCTTTTCCAAAAGCTTCGTCGTCTCAACAGCAACCGGTGTCCCTAACTGAGGCTTACGCTGCAACCACTGAGAAATGTCATTAGCAGGCTTGGGTGGCGCATCAATAGCAGGCGTTACCTTAATCTGGGTTTCCGCGACATCTCGCTGGCCCAACTCATTCTTACCCAAAAAGATTAACATCGCCGTATTGCCCTTTGTCGCCGCCTCCCACTGCAAACGCCGCAAGCTCGTCTTACGCTCATTATTGCCATCGGCAACCGCCTTACGGAACTTCTCATCATCACGAAAGCGCCTGTCAATAGTAGCCAAGCTAACACCAAAATAAGCAGCCAACTCGCTATGGGTCGGATTCAACCGAGACAAACGCTGCACCTCAGCAAGGCTAATACGCGCCTTTTTCATAATCGCTAATAACTCCACAAAGAAGGACGCGTAAAACGCCCCTCATCTGGTTGAAGATCATCAAGGTGAACAAATCGAGAAGCCCCACGCTGCGAGATGCCAATGCCCGTCCATCCCGTAGCAAGAGCAGCCGCAACAACCTTATACGCCTGAGTGCCAGCGCAACCAACATCAACAGCACGCCCTAACGAATGAACCCCCAAAGAAGATTTGATTTTTTCTACGGTATGGCGAGGGCTTCGATATGCACTCGAAAGGTAAACGGGTCGGCCAAGCTTATTGCGAAGAGCCTGGAGCCTTGTCAAAGTAGACTCATCCATATAACAAAGCCCCGTCTCGTGACATGACAACTCACTCAAAGAGAAAGAAGGCCAACGACTCGTAGGGTAGTTCTCAATATCCCAAAAGGCCCCAACTTCCTCATCCGAAACAGCAAGCTCTATAGCTATCTGAGCAGATAGGAGATCCTTCTCCTTCTTCTGACCGCCTGATTGCATCGTTGGTATCCTTGTCGCTGTCATGACACCCTTGTTGGCAATTTTCTAAAATTAAGGCTGGGAGGCTTGGATATGTTCGTGATATATAAAGCGGTTCGTCCTTTACTATGAGCTGAAACGCTTCGCCATCACCGCGCACCACCAGCGCCGAGTTTACATAATATATATTATGCGCCGAAATGTCAAGGCGAAAAAACACAAAAGACCCAGCCATAAGGGCAAGCTATCACCACCTTAGACCGGCCTATGCCCTCGGCTGCCGTCATGACAGAAACCGGCCTTACACCTACCGCCGTCAAATACCGGTTGCCCCTGGGGGGCGCCAGGCAGCCGCCGCCGCTGGGGTAGGCCAGCTTTTTTTATTGGTAGCCATGTAGCAAAAGTGGTAACTATTTCAACCCCTTGCTATTTTCTGTTTTACCTTTTTTAGCCCAATAAAAAAGTCTCAAGCCCCAACGTTCAAAAAGTCTTTTTAAAATTGTAATAGGTCTACTTGCTTTAAACGGCTGTCAATTAGTATCCTAAAACCGTCTTTATCCCACGAAAAAATGTCTTTTAGTCTCCTAAAAAGACTAAATATCAATGTAACCTATTGTTTATTAATGTAGTAGTACTATGGATTTACTATTTATTGTAGTGTAGTATTAATAGTTATGTCTTGTATTAATTGCGACAAGTAAATGACGTGAAAATATATACATGCATTAGGCTAACCTAAAAACATGCTCAAAAAAGTCTGTCTATTTTCTTATCTTAAATATTTACAATGTTTTAAGTATTTTCTTAGGCCGCCTTTTTTGTCTCTAAGGCAGACTTTTTTGGTTTAAAGATATATATACACTGGGCTAAGACATCAAATAACTTGAATATTAACCAGCGAAGACTTTTTTTGCTTATGGCATTTTAGGACACTGGGCTATTGTTTTGCTTAAGCTATGTCAAGATTTGTCTTGACAAGAACACTGCCAATGGTTATATTTATAAGACATTGGATTTATTTTTTTACTCTTTGCCGAAGGTTTAAAAATATGAAAAGATCAAAAAGACTGCTTAATATTTTGGTGGGCTGCGAAGAGTCGCAGACTTTGACCAAAAAATTAAGGGAACAAGGTCACTTTGCTTATAGTTGTGACCTTGTAGAAACAAGAGGTAATAAAGATTGGCACATTAAAGGTTGTGTCAAACAGGCGATTACTGACGGCGCACCTGTTAAATGTTGGGACTTAACAACTACCGCTGCAGAATGGTTAGACCAAAAAAAATGGGATATTATTTTCCTTTTTCCGCCTTGCACTAATATGTGTTTGAGCGGCAATAGATGGTACGGCAAAGGAAAGCCCTTACACCAAAAAAGAATAGACGCTATTAACTGGACGATGGATCTTTGGAAAATAGCGACAAGCCATTGCCAAAAAGTCATTTTAGAAAACCCAGCCAGTGTCATCTTTCCTTATTTAAAAAACACTGGCGCTAACGTAACGTATTGCCAGCCGTGGGAACATGGCCACGGCGAAAAGAAAAAAACCGGTTTCGCCACAACAAAAAACCTACCCCAGCTTGTACCATCAAATATAGTAAAAGGTAGAAAATCGTTAGTGCATTTTATGCCACCAAGTCCTACTAGAGCTAGAGATCGCTCAAAAACTTTTGACGGTATTGCTACCGCTTTAGTTAAACAATTAAAACTCGTACGTAAATAAAAGGACAAAAACAATGGAAACAATAGATATTTATGCGATAAGCTTGACAAGTGAAGAGTCTTATTTTAGCCATTCACCTTGTGAGTTATGCAATAGCTCGCTAGGTGGAAACAGGCACGACGCTAGCATTGTTTATGAAGCTGGCGGTGTATCTTGTATAGCATTGCTTTGTATGGATTGCGTAGTCGAATACTGCATGTAATAAAATAAGGCGCTTGTTGCTGCAAACAACAAGCGCCTATACAATAAACCCTCTTACCAATAGGATTACCAGCGATGAATATTGAAAAAATTAAGAAACAAATAGAAAAACAACAAGAAAAGAAAAAAGATAAAAAAGATAAAAAGTTAAAAAACTCAGCCGTGGTAGTGTCAAGAAATGGTATTGACACAATAGCAACAGGATTAGTAAACCCGTCTAGCAATACCAAAACTGGCGACGTATTGCAAATAAAACATGTTGCCAATAGTCAAAGCCCTACCGAAACAATAAAGAATAAAAAAGACGATATCGTCTGTGGTGACTGTCCCTTGAAGGGCAACGTATGCTATGTTAATCCAATTAGCTTAAACGCTAGCTGGAAATCCACTAGGGAACAAGCGCCGCTTGACGAATTTCCCAAAGTAAATAAATCGGTACGTTTTGGCGAGTACGGCGAGACCGTACTCGCACTTGATTTTGATTTTTTCAAGACTTGGGTTAGTTGGTTAAAGTCCCAAGGTCTTAGACATTTTGGATATACGCACCAATGGAAAAAAGCCAAAACAAACAAAGTTCCTTGGAACAAGTATTTAATGGCTTCAATCGACGATATTAGCGCAAAAAACGCTGGTACTACATCAGCAAAATTAAAAGATTTTGCTAACTCTTTAGGCTGGCGTACTTTTCGAGTAATAAAAAACTTAAGCGAGTTACTACCAGATGAAATTTTATGTGTCAATACTACTCATGGGGTAACTTGCAATGATTGCAGTCTATGTGATGGCAAGAAAAGCCCAAATGATAAACGCAAAAACATTGCGGCGCTTGCCCACGGTCCAATTAATAAAATTAAAACTTATCTAAAAGCTTAAAAAAATATCCCTTTACGATTTAATATGTAAAGGGGTATTTTTTTTGGCTCTAATAGTCGTTACCTTGTCTAATTATTGGCTTAAATCTGGCCAGCGTTCACCGGGGGAAATGCAAACAATTTTAAAAAAACCCTATACCCTATACAAAGGAGATTTAAAAAAATGCATAGCATACCCATTGGATCATCAAAATCCACTCTCCCTTTTATACAAAGGAGATTAAAAAATGATATAGAAAATGATATAGGAAATCCTATAGAAAATCCTATAGAAAATCCTATAGAAAATCCTATAGAAAATCCTATAGAAAATCCTATAGAAAATCCTATAGAAAACCCTATAGAAAACCCTATACCCTATACAGAGGAGATTTAAAAATGGCTAAGAAAAGAGTAGCACCGTATAAGATGACGAAAAAATTGGAAGAAATAGCTATTGAAGCTATCTCTTTGAAAAATAGGAGCAGCTGGCCCCAGGGCCATACAAAAAGGGGCCAAAAATGGTATCCAGCGGTAAAAGGCGATTGCTGCATAGGGATTAGAGAGCCTTCACACCGCTGGCCGTATTCTTTATTAACCCATTGCAGAACTTCCTATCAT
>Ga0080013_1001104_pt1 | contig 36630 bp, 38 predicted proteins | sample ETNvirenome_6_85_FD_69236 | JGI IMG/M metagenome (GOLD analysis project Ga0080013, IMG submission 69236) | Marine viral communities from the Pacific Ocean - ETNP_6_85 (SPADES assembly) (version 2) | ecosystem: Environmental > Aquatic > Marine > Oceanic | place: Pacific Ocean | collected 2013-06-19
ATACCAAAATGTATTCCAACAAGTATTTGAAGAAAGATTTAATCCTGGTGTAATTCATATTAGTGTTGACGCTAGTGGTTCAATGGGAGGTATAAAATGGGTAAACGCTCAAAAAGCTACCGTTGCTATTGCAAAAGCCTCTTCAATGGTACAAAACTTAGATGTTGTAATATCATACAGAAGTACAGAGAGAGTTGGAAACAAAAATATCCCAGCAATATTTATAGCTTATGATTCTAGAAAAGACAAAGTATCTAAAATACTAAACCTATTCAAATATATAAGTTGTCCAGGTACTACACCTGAAGGACTATGCTTTGAAGCAATACAAAATGAAATCGTTGGAGGTTCTTCTAGTGTTGATAGCTACTTTATAAATTTTTCTGATGGAGAACCATATTTTGAAAATAAAGATATTCAATACTATGGAGAAGAAGCTGCTAATCATACTAAGAAACAGGTAGATTCAATGAGGTCTAAAGGTATTAAGATACTTAGCTACTTTATTTCTGGCGGTTATAAAATAAACGACTCAAGTTTCAAAACAATGTACGGTAAAGACGCTGAATTCATCAACACTCAACAGTTAATCCCACTAGCAAATACACTTAACAAAATGTTTGCAACAGTATAATGAATAAACTAATATACATACCAATATTGTTTATCTTATTTAGTTGTAATAAAGAAGCGGTAGCCCCTTTAGGCCATGAATTTGAGTTAGATGTAAGGTTAAATGCCGACTCTATGGGCTATTATCATTTACAAATGTCAGAGAGCTGGCAAACCTTACATCGAATCTCAGGTAAAGTATCACCTGTAGATAATACATATGAACTAATAAAGGTTTATTGGAGCAGCTCTCACTATTGGTATATTGGAGATACTTTAGGCTATATCATACACCTAAATAATATGCTAAATGATACTTATATATACAGTACTGTTGATACATCATACATAACCTGGTTTGACGGTTTTGAGGTTCCAACCATAAATGAAACTTGTTATAGTACTGAGGATGGGGAAATAAATATTATGTTTGCGCCTGTACGAAGTATGAAGGGCGATACAATAAATATAAAATCAACAGCTGAATTTGCTGATGGTTATAGTAGCAGTAGACAATTTAATATTATATTGAAATGAACATATTTGATCACGAATTTGGAGACTTTAAGATGTTAAACCTTGAAAACTTTTTTGAAGACATACAGAGAGGAGCTATGGACTCTGGATATGATCTGTTCTTAGTACACGGAATAGGTGGTATGAAGAAAGAAATGGGAAGTAAAGATCCAGTTGGGCTAGCGAATAAGTTGATACAATTCTTTATAAAGTATGAAGAATATGAGAAGTGTGCTGAATTACAAAAACTAATTGAGGAATATAATACGACATGTCAGACAAAGTAGAAGATATATTATATCAAGCCCATAATGAGGGCATATGGAAAGAAGTATTAGATGAATCAAAATATCTAGAAAACAATGGCAAACGATTCTATAGTTACGGAGATAAAATAGAAGCTGCCTATAATATAGTAAAAACAAAAAAAGAAAAACGTTATGAAAATACAAATTTGGGTTCACAAAAACGAAGCAATAAGCGGTAATATAACTCAACACTATTACACGAGACCATACCACGATAGACATGAAGAGTGGGTACAGGTGTTAATATCACAGAATGAATTTGCTAAATTACACGATAATAAGATACCAGATTCAGCTATCGACAATCAAGAACTAAGAGATACTATTGAAGATGGAGGTGGTTGGTTGGTGAAACAATACAATAGGAATAGAGAACAGAAAGATTGGGTAAACAGCATTGAAGAAATACCATATATTTACGAAAAAAATCCAGACAATAATGAGGTTTATCGTAGAAAACCTGGAGCTCCTATTGAGAATAGAGAACGTGTTTCAATGGGTGTATCTGAAAGAGATTACTCTGTTGATAAAGGACTAGAGCAACTAGAAAAAGAAATGAAAACTAAGACTGGTTCAGAATTTATGTCTTGGTTTCATAAGCTGACAAAAAATGAGCAAACGACACTAACAAAATATTACAACGATTAAACTAAAAACAGGTTATATGATAAATTCGAAAGAGGCATTTATGTCTACGTTCAAACGAACTAAAAAAAGATTAGAAAAGAAATTTCCAGGCGCAAAGCTTTCATCAACCCCCTCAGGCCAAGTTTATATTAGCCAAAACGGTAAAAATATAATAGGCGAAGAATATCCTTCACTAGCAATTGCAAATACGGCTTGGGAGGCTTGGCGCAATCTAGACACGGTAGAGTATTGGAATAGGATAAATACTAGAAACAAGAAGAAATTAAGAAAGTCTTTAAACCATATAGTAGTTTCTAGCGATAATTCTTCATACGATCCAACTGATTATATTGAAAAACCTGATTCATTTGTTACAAGTGATGGAATTGAATGGGGTAATGAGTAGATTAACTAAAGCATTCAATAAATTTATAGACGCTTGGCAAGATCTTAAGACTGCCAGAAAAAAAATGAAGTCGGGAGAAATGTGTAGTGGTGAATTTTTTGACATAGACTGGCATTTTGACGAAGCACAAAGAGAATTTTTTAAACAATTAGATAAAATAAAGTGATAAATATTTTTTTATGTCATGGAAATAGATTATATTCTATATAACTTTATTATTTAAAGTGTTTGAAAGAAGATTAATATACCGGGGTTAAGCTGAAAACCCGTCCACAAAGGAAATAGAGTAAGCATCACGCTAAAACAAATTAAAATGGCGCACAAGAAAAATTACAACAACAGACAAGAAAGAACAAAGTTCAATCCAAGTAAATTTGGTCCTACATGGGCAAGTATCTTTTGGAAAGGAAAACCTGGCTTAACCCCTCAAGGAGAAGCAAATCAACCTATAATTGGTTCATTAAATATCGGTGGTAGAGAATTTGATTTAACATTTTCAGAATGTAATAAGTTAATTGAAACTATTATTGATGCTAAAGAGGCTGCTCGTACATCTAAAAGATTAGGAATGGATAGAACATCTACCCCTCACGTTGGCTTTATGGAGGTTGTTTCTGACATGCAACAAAACAAATAGGAGAAAAAAATGGAAATATTTCAATATGAACTGTTAATAGCAGGAGGAATTATAGGCATAGTAGTAGGTAGTTTAGGTACTACCTACTGGCTAAGCAAGCAAATTAAAGAACTAAAATCTATTATATTAGACAAGCGAATGATCGTTAATCTTTTAAAACAAGCGTTAAGAGAGGTCAGACCTAAGAAAACGTACAAAAAGAAATACACGTCTAATAAAAGAAATGGTAAACCATCAACAAAAACTGTGACTAAAACGGTTAAGTCTTGATATTTATTCTATATAACAATTGGCACTGCGGGTCGGTAGGTTATATGTTAAAACTAAGTTTAACAAATTAAAATTATCTAAGGAGATTATTATGACAACACTAAGAGTGAACACGCCTTTCGGCACAAGATTATTCCCAACTGATTTATTATTTAAGAATTTTTTCGATCAAGCTTCGGCTTTTGAGACTAATGTTGATAGGAAAATAAACCATCCTGTCGACATTATCTATACGGAAGAAGCCTTAATATTTGAAATAGCTGCAGTTGGATTAAATAAGAAGGACATCGATCTTTCTACAGAGGATGGAACCACGTTAAAGGTTTCATACACTAAACCAACCATCGAATCTAATGATTCAAGCCAAGACGCAGGAGAATATATCCATAAGGGTATTGCAAAAAGGTCTTTTCATTTAGGGTGGAAGATTAGTCCTAAGTTTGATTTAACAAAAATTAAGGCATCTATGGAAAACGGTCTTTTACGACTAGAAGTACCTGTTTCCCCAGATAGTAAGCCTAAAACAATTACAATTAAATAGGTTATATAAACAATAAATAAGCCGGCCCGCAGGCTAAATGTTATATGCGAAAAATATTTTACAATAAAGGAAAAGCATACGTAGTCATTAGAAAGATTAATTTTAATGCTATAGATCCTTTAACATATGGTATTACTAAGTCTAAATATGGTTTAACGTCTGATCAGGTGGCAATGCAGATACTTAAGTTGTGGAAAGAATCCCACCACTGCGATCATGTATTGCGCAAAGGAGATAAGTATTTACTTTGCCAAACTATTAAAGACGCTCAGATTATAGAATAATTACAAGTAGAACGATATTTATATATGACTGCTAGTACTTATATTAGCTGCATTGTTGGACGAGGGTTCGATACCCTCCACCTCCACTAAATAGAACAACAACATGGGGGTGACTGGATTTGACACGATGATAAGGATATAGGGAAGGTCAACGCATAACTGGCGAACAAGTTGAACTAGCAATGGCTGCCTAATTTAGGTACCCAAAGCAAACGGTAAAAAGAAGCCATATCGTAAAAGCTTCGGTGGTTTGAGGTATAAAATACCAAGAAGGTATATTAGGAACTCACCTTCTTAAATTCGCGTCTGAGACGTCACGGATAGCTAAAGAAGTTCAGCTGGGTTGGGTGGTGGCATTAAAATTATTATGGGAATAGGAAAAAGACATGTGTGGAAAATTGATGATGTGTTAGACCACACCTCTAATTTTTGGGATAATATTGAAGAAGACATGCAAACGTATGTTGAATCGTTGACAGAAATAGAGGTTAATTCAATATCCACTGAAAAATTTAAAACCGACTTCACAGAATATTTTAACAATATAGCAAATAGAACGTTATATAAAGAAATAAAAGATGCTGAAGATATAGTCACAAGGGTGTTGTGGAATCTATTGGTAAAAGAAGATAAAGAAGACCTATTCCACGGTGATATCGATTTTTTTAATGATTGGATTGACAATTGCCCAAAGGAGCTACTAGATAAATATGTCGAAAGATTATCTAAAGGGGAAAGTATTAGAGAATCAATAGAAGAATCTTTAAACTATTCAGACTATTTTAAGGCTGCAAATCTATCTCCAACATCTGTTAATGTTAGTACAAGTTTTGGTATGTTATCTCTTTGTTCAACAAATAAAGATGTACTAGATAACATACAAAAACTATTTGAAACGAATGGAAATGAACTTAAATCTAAGTCTGAAGATGTTGTAGATGTTCTTGATGGAGAAGAGGTTATTTTATATACCTATCACTTTTCAATTAAAAAACTATAATTATTTATTATGAAAGCTAAAATTCTTCCAATACTAATAGCAATTTCTGCACTAGCTGTATCAGGGTCTGCAGCGTTTTATTCGGTTTTTGGACTAAGTAAGCTATTCGCAGGAGCCAGTCTACAGGTAATTATAATGGCAGGTTCTTTGGAATTTGCAAAGTTAATCGTTGCATCTCTATTGTATCAATATTGGGATACTATAAACAAGATGTTAAGAGCCTACTTAGCCATAGCCTGTTTCGTTCTTATGATTATAACTAGTGGTGGTATATATGGATTCTTATCTGGAGCATATCAATCAACGGCAACTCAGTCAGAATTACTTGATAAGTCACTTGCAATATTACAACAAAAGCAAGTTAGATTTGAAGAAACAAAACAGGATATTAAATATGAAAAAGAAGGTTTAACAAAGTCAATTTCTGATTTGAGAATATCACTATCTAATCCAGCACAGGTTCAATATGTAGATAAAGAATCTGGCCAATTGATAACAACAACCTCATCTTCAAGTAGAAGAGCGCTTCAAGATGAATTAGCTAGAACCCTTAACGATAGAAATGATATAAACGCAAAACTATCGGCAATAACTGATTCTATCACAAGAACAGATATGGCAATATTAGAAAAGGAAGTAGACAATGAAGACCAACGAGAGTTAGGACCACTTAAATATCTAGCAGAAACTACAGGTTATGATATGAATCAAGTTGTTAACTGGTTCTTATTAATGATTATATTTGTATTTGACCCATTGGCTATAGCCCTTGTTGTTGCAGCCAATATGGCATTCGCTCAAATAAAAAGAAAAAGTACTGATTTTGTTCCTCCACCAGGAATGTATGTAAAAGAACCAACCGTAAAAATGTCAGTACCAGACGGGATGGAATTTAATACACCATATCCTATACCTTTACAAGATGAAGATATAGCATTAGATGATATAGAAAAACCAGAAAAACCAGAAGATAAAGATTTAAAGATATATAAAGAAAAAGATAAAGCATATTATACAAAGTTATTAAAACAAGGTAAACTTACCCGTGTTATGATTGGCAAACTAAGAAATAAGGGATTGTTATGAAAGATGAAAAAATAGAATACTACACAGAATATAGAAAAGGTACTGCTTGGAATGAAAGAGAAGGAGCATTATATAAATTTATGGAATGTAAAAGGTGTGGTCAAATGTCTAAGTGTGGAGAAGATACTGTATCAACAACCTGCACAGAATGTGTGGCTGAATTAGTTGGACCAGTAGAAACATCAACATATGTAAAATCAGATAAACCTAGAGGTTGGACGCTAATGAAAGAGTTTGTTGACAAAGATGGAAACGTATATCGCAAAGGAGTAGAAGTACCCGAGTTAAAAGGATCTATTAATCCAACTGAAAAGCAAGAGCGAAAAAAATCTGAAAGAATGACAAAAAGAGAAAAAGAAGAGCTTATAACAACTGCAGCATTAAATTTGAATAGTTTGAAAAAACAACTAGCAAAAACCCGTTGGAAAAAAGACAAAAAACCAATTCTCAGCAAAATAAAACTCCACTCTAAGGTGGCATCTGCAAAATTTCCTAGAAACTTTAATAGGGAAGAATACTTAAAACTATACAAAAACAAATAAACTTCATTAATTATTTTTCTATTTGAATATTTTTTATTATATTATAACATAATGAAAGAATTACTAGAAGAAATACTTATCCTTATTGTTGTACTAAGCATAGTATTTTTTGTAATATTTTTTCTTTCAATTATATGGATTATATATTTACCAATAACAGCAGTTAAGAGATTTTTAATATGGATAAAGAATACGACTTTTTAATATATAAAAGAGGCAACGAAACAAAAGAAGCAAAGTCTATAGAACTAAAGCTTCCAAACGATATGACTTGTAGCGAGTTTAAGGTAATATGTTTGCGAATGGCTCATGCAATAGGTTATCATGAAACTTCTGTTAGGGAAACCTTTGGCGATATTGAAGACAAGAATAAAGAATCTGATAAAAAACAACTAAAATTATTATTTGATTAATATGAAACAGACAGAAGACATAAAAAAGTTAGTTCTAGAAAGAGTAGCCCCAGGAGACAGATGGAAACCTGTTGGTAGAACGGATAAAATACTTGATTCCCTAACAGACGGATTAGAATACGTATTTAGAGATACTGGTTGTAGAGATTACCATCTAGCAGCGTTTGATGGAAAAGTATATTCTATCAACCAAGTAGAAAAAGCGCCAGAACCGCCAAAACAATTTAGTTTATACGGAGAATAAAGATGACAGAAGAAACCATAACAAAAATAACAGATTACGTTTATAAGAATTATCCATCGTACAAAGGCAATTATCTAATTATTAGAGAAAAGTCTAATTGCTTTCATGTATGTAAACATGAAGATGGATCTCCTTTGATACTAGGAAAAAAAATAGGGAAATAATATGAATTTAACAGAAGACCAAATACTAGATAACTGGAATAAATTGATTCAGGCAATAGAAGATAATTTTGAAGGCGATAGAAAAAATAAATTACTAGAGCTATATAATAAATTAGGCGAAACGATGATGTTGGCTCCAGCGTCTGGAATAGAACATTTTCACAACTGCTTTGCTGGTGGATATGTTGACCATGTACTGAGAGTAATGTCGTGCGCAGATAGGGTATACAATATGTGGAAAGATATGGGATCCCATGTATCTAATTATTCTCACGAAGAACTAATGTTTGCAGCCCTTAACCATGACTTAGGTAAGGCCGGAGATATTGACAATGAATATTACGTACCTAACCCTAGTGAATGGCATAGAAAAAACCAAGGTAAGATTTACGATCCTAACCCTAATATTCAACACATGACTGTTCCACATAGAAGCATATGGTTGCTTTCAAATTTTGGAATAAAGTTTTCGCAAAATGAAATGATAGCTATACTAACCCATGATGGAGTATATGACTCAGCAAATGATGCATACCTTAAACCTTATGGTAAAGAAAAAGCTTTGTGGAATAATTTACCAATAGTACTCCACCACGCTGATCACATGGCTTCCAGAATAGAATATGAAAATTGGAAATTTGGTAATAAGATTGTCGAATCTATTAGTAAAAACCCTAAACCATATGGTAAAAAACCTAAGGTGTCTAACGCAAACGATAACGCTGCAGACTTATTTAAAGACTTATTTGGGGATAATAAATGATTTGGTTACTGTCAATATTATTGGTTGTATCAATATATGTTAATGTCAACTTATTCAGAAAAAACGATAAGTTAGATGAGGCAAACGAAGAAGCAAATGATTGGTTGATGTCTTATTACAAATCTCTTAGCGAAATATTATTTAATATAAAAGAATTAGACTCAAAAAACATGTTTGAATCTGATGATGAAGTTGGATCGATTTATGATATGATAAGCTCAGAAATAAAAAAACTGGAGAATATGTTTGGAAAATAAAAAACTTAGCCCTGTCCAAGAATTCTATGCCCAATTAGAGGAAGAAAGAAGGTTAGCAGCCATAGAAGCCTTAAAGACTAAGCGTGGAAGACCAAGGAAAACTAAGATGTACTTTACCCTTGAAACGGAACGTGCCATCATCGCGTATAATAAAGAAGATTCTCAAGTATTAAAAAATAAAGTATACAACGGATTTATACATAAACCCCTGATGAAATTAGCAGAAAATATTATACACACATTTAAGTTTTACTATTTTGACGGCGGACCAAGAGAAATTCAGCATGAGGTTATAGCATTTATGTTAGAAAAATTACCAAAGTTTGTTGAAGGAAAAGGAAAAGCTTTTTCTTATTTTTCAATAGTTGCAAAAAATTATTTGATACAAAATAATAATAAAAACTATAGAGACTTAAAGGCTAAAAAACCAATTATAGCAATAGACCGAGAACGAGACTTAGGTAGAGAATCAGCAACACAAGACTATAGAGACGATCTTGATGTTTTTATGGAACGATTCCCTGAATATTATCAAAACGTAGTACAAGAAAGATTTAGATCTCAAAGAGATAAAAAGATTGCCTATGCAGTATTAAGGTTATTTGAAGAGCGAAAAAACATAGAAATATTTAACAAAAAAGCATTATATATACTAATACGAGAAATGACTGACACTAAAACACAACACATTACAAAGGTTGTGAATGTCATAAAGGAAGATTTTAGTGATAAATTCACAAAATTCCAAGAAGGGAAATTTTTTAATTAAAAAAGTATATTTATATTCGGTTATAACAATAGGTTATTAAATAAAGGTTATATGAATAGCACGAGGTTATTCAATAAAGGCTTAATGAAGAGAGCATTCAACTAAGCAAAAACAAAGAGAGGAAATTTTATGAGAAAAACAATTTTAACAGTAGCATTGTGCATGGCAGCATTATTCGCATCAGCACAGAATTTCATGGTAGTCACAACTTACACTGCAGCTGAAGAAGGCGCAGAGTGGGAAATGTCTAGCTTAACTGACAATATGGGTATTGGATACGCAGTAAACGATACTTGGACAGTTGGTTTAATAACAGCTGGAGAGGATTCATTAGGTGACAAAAATTACGACTTATTCGGTCGTTATAATTGGAAAAAGGATATGTATATTTCAATTCAAGCACCAACTGAAGAAATGATGGATAACTTAACATTAGGTTTAGGTTATACATTTGTAGTATGGAAAGGGTTAGCAGTAGAACCTAATTATACAATGGGTCTTAAAGAAGACGCAAACGGAGATAGAGAAGGTACGTTCAACTTAGGGTTGGCATACCGTTTCTAGTAATTAAATAATTAACCGAGATGCTCTCTCAACTTAGTATTAACAATTAAAAAAACGGAGAAACAAAAATGGATAACGTAATAAAAATGATTACAGGATTATTCGCAGGATTAGGTTCAGTTCTTATGGCTGTACTTCCAGTAACTATCTTATGGTATGTACTAACAGGAGGTTCAGTATTTGGAATGGACGTAATTGCAAACCTAACTGCTTTAGTAGACGGATTTGGTAATGGCGGATTCACAGGACTAATAGTTCTAATATTGGTAGCATCATTTTTTGTCAAGAAATAATTGATAAAAAATATTAAATGATTATTAGGCTCGGGAATAAACTCCCGGGCCTTTTCTATTTTTATCGGAATCTGATATTTATACTAAAGGGAATTATTATGTTTGAAGAAGAAATATTTCAAGGTAAGAATTTTTCTGACTTATTAAAAGAGATTCATACCAACTCAAAGAAAAAAGATAAGCAGATAAATTCTTTAATTGCACAACTACATCCACTAATTAAAAATATAAGTGATGCAACAATACTAGTGCCGCTAATAAAGGACTACTTGGACGTTGGTATTAAGAACGATGATATGCTCGTAAAAATGGCAAGTATAGTACAAAGAGCAGCTGCTAGGTCAGAATCTGAAGGCGGAGATTTTAGCCTTAGTGATGACGAAAGAAAACAATTAATGGAAACAATAAAAGAAACTGAAAAACCCGTAAAATGGGAAGAAGAAAATGCCAAGGATAAGACCAAGTAAGAAAAGTAACCCATCAGTAACTGGGGCAAACAATGCTGCTAAAGCTACCCAAGCTGGAATATTAGAATCTGCAGAAGTTGTTGATATAATATTAGATCCATCACACCCTGCGTTTAACCCAAGTCAATATAGGGTAATTGGCAGTATACAAGCACGAGCCTTTCCAAGAGAATTCGGTATTTCTGGAGATAGTTGTAGTTGGTATAATCCACTATTTCCAAACCTAAGACAATATCCTTTATTAGGAGAAATTGTTGTATTACTAGCAGCTGCTGGAAGAGCCGCTCAACTAAGAACCACAGCTACTGAAAAATACTATATGAGTATGCCTGTTGGAGTTTGGCAAGGGGTCAATCAAAACGGATTACCAGCAGCTAGTTATAACATAAATAAAGCTGGTGGCGACGATAAGAATTATAGATCGTTTACAGGAAACGCAAAAGGAGACGTAAACGATCTTCCATTTGGAGAAACCTTTGAACCAGAATCAATAGCCAGGATTTTTCCATATGAAGGAGACACAATATTAGAAGGAAGATTCGGTCAATCCTTAAGATTTGGTAGTACTGTATCTGAACCTAAAACTGAAAATGATTGGTCAAAGGATGGTATTGATGGAGATCCTATAACGATATTATCAACCGGCCATTCAACAAAAGATGGTGGTTATCATATAGAAAGTATAAATAAAGATTCTGCAGGAATATGGATGATGTCAGGTCAAAGTATTCCAATAGACGTAGCCTCTAAATTGGCAGATTCCTATGGTCAAGCATACGAAAGTGCAAAAGAGGCAGAAAGAGAGGCAGTTGCCGGACCAGATGCTGCTGAAATTCCAACTGGTGGAGGTGCAAAAAGCGGAGGAAATGCAGAATCCCAACCTGCTGCTGGAGGTGGAGGTGCTGAAGATGGAGAAGACGACCAAGGTCCAGTATCAGAAACAGAGGTAGAGGCAGATGAAGACATACAAGAAGCTGTTGAGGAACTACAAGACGCTGGAGAATATGACGCATATAGAAGAGGTAAATTTACTGAAACAATAACTTGTGTAGTTATCGACGGTAAAATTGTAAACAAAGCATTTGCAGATAAAATACTAACTGTAAAGCAAGCGGCCAAAAAAGACGGGGTAACAATTAAGGTCAACAGTGGATTTAGACCCATGGAAGCTTACTCTGGACAAGGATTTGGTGGTGATGGGCAAATGACCCTTAGACGAAGAAATGCCGATAAAAAATACGATGGTACTAAGTCTGGACTAAATAGGCCTGCTGGAACTAGTGACGATGGTTGGTCAAAGCAAATAAGACAAACAGACTATTTTGATCCGTTAACTGCTGGACCAGGACATTCAAACCACCAAAATGGTAAAGCATTTGATATAAATACAGGTATGGGTAAAAGATGGGGACATCCAAAAAGAGATCCAGACTTTAAAGGTTATAAAGAAACATCTAAAACATGGAGATGGATTGTAGCAAACATGCACCAATATGGTTTTATAAGAACAGTTGCAAAAGAGCGTTGGCATTGGGAATATCAGCCTGGCCAAGGAATGTTCTCTAGAGTACCTAGAAACCATCCGACTTGGGACTTTTTAACATAGGAGATAAATTATGGCATATAAACCAGATAGCCCAAATAAATATACAGGAAAACAGGTAATTATAAACTCAGATAGATTATTGTTTAATGCAAAAGAAGACGCAATTTTAATTATAGGAAACGAAACGGTTGGAATATCTACCAATGGAACATTTAATGTTGATAGTGGTAGCGAAACAATAATAAACAGTCCTGAAATATATTTAGGACTTGGTGCAGAAGAACCCGTTGTTTTGGGAGACACGCTTCTAGGTTTATTAGAAGAATTGTGCGACGCACTAGCAGCGGAAACCCACCCCACTCCAGTCGGACCAAGTGGCCCACCAATTAATGCTTCTCAATATTCATCAATAAAAAGTAGGCTTAAAGAATTTTTAAGTCCACAAAACAAAACACTTTAATATGGCATTTAACCCAGCAGCTTTCGCATCAGTAGTAGCCCAAATGGAGGCAAATCAGCCACCAAACGCAGTAGCATTTGCGAATGGCTGGGCAGACGCTTTTTATAATGGCTTTGGTAATCCTACCCCTCCTTCTGTTTCTGGAATGATAGCTAGACAAGCGGCATTTGGTATATTCATAACAGCATATAACCAAGATAAAGACCCAGGACTTACCCTACTAAAATCTGGAGCCGCGGCATTTGCGTCTTCATTAGCCCTAGGCATGCTACCAGCCTTCGCAGCAGTACCCCCAACATCTCCTTGCCCAATATGGGAGCAGCAAGGAGCTACTATTGTTAAAATGACATCAATGGGACAAGCCCCGCAAATATTATCTTTAGTTGCATTACAATGGTTTGCCACTGGAATTGCAGTAAATACAACTTCTGGTGTAACGTTGCCATGGTTATAGTTAATATTTGCTATTAATTGATATTTATATATTGATAAATAGTGAACTACAAGAGAGGAAAAATTATGAAAAAATCTACATTACTAGAGGTTATAAAAAAAGTTGTTAAACGAGAGGTTCGTTCAGCAATAAAAGAAGAACTAAATAAAAAACAACCGTCAGACAAACCTGAATTTAATCAAATGATGGAACATGCAGACGGTTTATTTAACAATAAAGCAGTAGAAACAAAAAACTTTACTGAAAACCCTATTTTAAATGAAGCACTAAACCAAACAGCAGTTGAAAAAGAATGGCCAACAATGGGAGGTAGACAACTCAACCAAACAGATGCAGGAGGCGGAGCCCCTGGTTTAGCAGCAATGATGGGAATGAAATCTCCAGACGAAATGTTTGGTGGAAAGCCATCTGCGCAACAAATGATTCCAGCAGATAGGCAACACGTTGAAGTAAAACCTGACGTAGAGCAAGCTTTAACTAGGGACTATAGTAGTTTAATGAAAGCAATAGACAAAAAGAAAGGAAAATAATAAACCATGGGTCCAATAATAGATAACGAAGATAACTTTCAAATAGATCCAACGCGTGGAAAGGTTGTAAATCGAAGTACCAATCCAGGCCCAGGAAGAGAAGAGTTTAAAATTGAGCCTCTTGATTTTGAAAAAGACATATCTTTAGGATTAACACTACCATTTATAAATTCAAATGGCAGATTATTTGATAAAAATTATTTATCTATAGACCAAGCCGTATCAAATGTTAAGAATTTAATATTAACTGTAAAGGGTGAAAGAGTAATGCATCCAAACTTTGGAACAAATATAAGAAGATTTATGTTTGAGCCAAATTACCCAAACCTTAGAGAAGCAGTATTATCAGAAATAAGAGATGCAATTGCTTTTTGGCTACCATATATTATAATTAGTGATGCATCGACAGAAATACCAAAAAACCCACAAGAAGGAACGTCTTATGCAGATATTAATCACGGTATTATTGTCCACCTAACAATAAGTTTAATTAACAATACAATTGATGAAAAAGAAATTGTACTAGAAATAAAGGCAGATTAAAATGGGATTACAAACCGTAAAAAAAGATTTAAGATACCTAAATAAAGATTTTTCTCAATTTAGGACAAAGCTTATAGACTATTCAAAAACTTATTTTCCAGATACGTTTAATGATTTTAATGAATCTTCGCCTGGAATGATATTCATAGAGATGGCAGCATATGTTGGAGATGTATTGTCATATTATATAGACAACCAATTGAGAGAAAGTCTACTAACAGAGGCTCAAGAAAGAAGTAATGTTATGTCAATTGCAAAAGGCTTAGGATATAAGGTAAAACCATCGGTTGCAGCAACAGTAGAACTAGATGTTTTTATATTATTACCACCATTTGGATCAGGAGCAAACGTTGTTCCAGACTTTAAGTATGCTCCAACTGTAGATGCTGGAATGACTGTATCAGCTCCTAATTCAGGAAACCAATCGTTCTTTACGACTGCACCCATAGACTTTAGATTTTCTAGTTCATTTGATACAACAGATATTTCTGTATATAAAATAGATGCCAATGGTAATCCTGAAAGTTTCTTACTTAAGAAATCAGTATTTGCAAAATCTGGAGTAGAAAAAATAAGATCGTTTGGTTTTGAAAGTCCTAAAAAATTCGATAAAATACTTTTACCAGAACCAAACGTAATAGAGGTTTTAAGTGTAAATGATAGTGATGGAAACAAATGGTATGAAGTTGATTACTTGGCTCAAGAAACAGCATTCGTAGATGTTCAAAATACAGCTTTACAAGACGAAGAGTTAGCTCAATTTAATGAGCAAACACCGTACTTACTAAAACTTAGACGAACAAGTAGAAGATTCGTAACAAACACCCGTGAAAATATGAGTACAGAAGTATTATTTGGTGCTGGAAACTCAGGACAAGCAGATGAATTAATTATTCCTAACCCAGATAATGTTGGATTAGCATTACCGTACGGAAATATATCTCAAATTGATAATGCTTGGGATCCATCCAATACAATGTTCACCAGAGCATATGGCCAGGCACCAGCGAATACCAATCTAAGCGTTAGATATCTTACTGGTGGAGGAGTTGCTGCAAACGTACGAGCAGGAAGTATAACTGAAATAACTTCTGTTAATTTTTCTCTTGACACAGATGGATTAGTAACCTCAGCAATAAGTTTTGTTGAAGGATCTATTGCAGTAAATAATCCAAAACCAGCAGCCGGCGGAAAGTCAGCAGAAACAATAGAAGAAATAAGACAAAATGCAATGGCGTTTTTTGCAGCTCAAAATAGAGCAGTTACCAGAGAAGATTATATTTCTAGAATATATGCAATGCCTGGAAGATTTGGAAACGTTGCAAAAGCATATTTGGTTCAAGATGAACAAGAAAACCCTAAAACTGGAGGAAGTATTAGTAATCCTTTGGCAATAAATTGCTATATACTATCATACAACTCAGCTAAACAATTAACACCGGCAAATATCGTAACTAAAGAAAACATTAGAAATTACTTAAGCAGCTTTAGATTATTAACAGATGCTGTAAATATTAAAGACGGATTTATAATAAATTTAGGAATAGATTTTTCAATTGTTCCATTGCCTGGATACCAAGGAAAAGAAATTTTAACTAGGTGTATACTTAAACTAACTGAAATGTTTTCAATAGACAGATGGCAATTCAATGAACCAATTTTTTTAGGCAACGTTGCAACAGAATTAGATAAAATTGAAGGTGTACAAACAGTTATAGATTTTACCATGCATTGTAAATATGATAAAGGATCTGGATACTCAGGAAACTTTTATGATGTAGCAGCTGCTACAAAAAATAAAATAGTATATCCATCCCAGGACCCGGCAATATTTGAAATTAAATTTCCCTCTAAAGATATTAGGGGTAAGGTTGTAGGATACTAGGAGACTTAATATGATATATTCAATAAAACCAAATAGAGACACAACAATATACGAAGCAACTGCAAGTATGAATACTGGAATAGACGAATTAATAGAAATTGTAAAAACTGTTTCTGCTTCAACAACTTCACAAACCTTTAATTCTAGAATTCTTATGGATTTTGATTTAAAAACCGTATCTGCTTCTTTTGCGAATGGAACAATTGGAACTTACCCAGGACTAACAACACCTAAATATATGCTAAATTTATATACTGTGACTGCAGAAAATATAGACTATATATACTCTTTAGCTGCCTTTCCAGTAAGCCAATCTTGGTTAATGGGTAGAGGTAGAACCTCTGATCGAACATCTGAAGGAGGAGTACTTACCCACCAAACAGAAGGGGCAAGTTGGACATATCGAGACGGTAAAAAATATTTAGGTAACCAATGGGCAAGTGGAAGTCAAATAATTGCCGGTTCAACTGGATCATTTTCAACAACTGTTGGAGGTGGCACATGGTTTGATAGTTATGGATATGCAGCTTCTCAATCATTTAACTATGAAAAAACAGACGTTAGGATGGATATTACAAATATTGTAAGTAAGTGGATTGATGGAACAATAGCTCAAGAAGGATTAGTTTTGTTGAGAAGTGGCTCTAATCAAACAGGTGACATAGACGAAGAAAAAAATGGTTTGCCATATGGTTTACTTCAATTCTTCTCAACAGATACACATACAGTATACCAACCAAAACTAGAAGTAATTTGGAAAGAAACAAATGTCGCTTCTACTTTATCTATATTAGATACAACACTAACTGAAAGTATAGTAGACATTAAAAATATGAAAACAAATTATCAACAAGCGTCTAGAGAACAATTTAGATTGGTTGTGCGAGAAAAGTTTCCAGCTAAAACATATGATACCGTTTCTGCTGCATTAACAAATAATCGTTTACCTACACAAACATTTTATTCTGTTAGAGACTACGTAACTGATGAAACTGTTATTCCATATGATAACCCAGGAACACAGCTTAGTGCAGATAATAGTGGAAATTATTTTAATCTTTGGATGGATCAATTCTATCCTGGTAGAAGATATAGGTTTGTATTTAAAACCGTTGGTGGAAGCTATAACTTTCCAACTAGTCAATCAATATTTGACAACGACTATATATTTAAGGTGATATCGTAATGGCATACTCAAATAAAGGAAAAACAAGGCGTTCAATGCCAACTAGCAAAAGAAGGCGCTCTAAGTTTCCAACTAGTCCAATTGTACCGAGAGGAAATAAATATCCTGCCAATAAAATTGTGCGAAACGTACCCGGCAAAGTTGATAGGTTTCAAACAATTGAAGAAACATTTACACCTTTTGCAAGAGCCTGTAAAATAGAACTAACAAACGAATCACCAGAACAATATGAGTTAAGAAATGATTTTGACTATTCTCTTGGTTCACTTTCCGTAAGGCCTGCAAACAAAAATAGAATAGCATCTGACGAAGGTGATGAATCTGGACTAAATTTAGTATCAACTGAAAAGGTTATTAGAAACCCAGGCGGATTAATTATATCAACCGAAGAAAGTGAAGAAAATGGCGAAAGAATGATTATTGCAAATGCAAGATACGTATTTGACAACAACGACTTCCAGAGAATAGTAGACACTGAAATAACTGAATTAGCAGTACAACCCCAACCACTAGATGGACCAAATAAAGCTCCAACAGTAATAGACACTCAATGTTATCCAGGATATGGATTGCTAGACGGTAGTAGAAGTGATGGATATACAATTCAAACTCTCCCAGAATTAGGAGAACCTAGTTACCAAATTCCATCCAATAACAACGCAGCATTTTTTGTAGATGCCTACAGTTTTATAGACGACGATGGATCACGAGTTAATGACGGATTAACGTATACTTGGAGATTTACTGCCGATGGAATTGGAAACGCCCAAGCCGCTATAGTTGGTAATGAACCTGTGCTTAGGTTATATAACATACAATTACAACAAAGGGGTAGATATACTTGTGAAATTAGTAATGAAAAAGGCAGTGCTTTTACAACAACAATATTTCTTAACCCACTTGGAGGATTACTACGTGAATTAGATGACAATGGATTACCAACTGGAGCATTGGTTAGAGATGACGACCATGACTCTGAATTTAGTCAATTTGATTCATACTTTGACTATGACCCAGAAGATTCAAGATGGTTTTTAGTCGACTGGAACGGTAACCAATGGGTAGAGTCTAATCAAGAACCTAATTTTTATAGGGGTAAAGATTTACCAAAGGCTACAACCATATCAAAAACTTTAATTACAAAGGCAAGCTCAATAGCGGCAAGAAGTAAAAATCTTTCTAAGTCAAGAGCCATAGGAAAATATTACCAAGATAAATCTTCAGATATATTTTTTATTGAGCCAGGAAAATCAAATATTAAATTTACAAATATGGCAGACTATGAAGCCCACAAAGAAAATACAGGATTTACCTTTATAGGAACAAATGAAGTAGATAAATTAACATATAGGGACCAGGAGCTTTAGAAAAAATATATGGCAACTAGAATAAATACATACGACCCAAAAGACATTAAGCTTATTAAAAGTAGGCCAATGTTTACAAACTTTGGACTAGGACTATTTGACGATTATGTTGAATTGCACGTCCTTAGTGGAGATAATACTCTAGAGAGTTCATATAATATTAACACATGGTCTGTAAATGTTGAAGACACAAAAAACCAATCTCCTACCATACAACTTAATATACACGACGATATACGAAAGTTAGGCTATAGGTCTGGTAGATTTGATGTACAATATAACTTTTTTAGAAATATAGTCGGTAATAATTCCGATAGTTTAATTGTAGACGAAATATCAAACTCAAGAACAGAAATAAGAGTTAGACCAAAAAATATAGATGACCCAAGTATAAACGAGGAATTTCTAGCTTTTGGAAGAAGAGAACAAAACCCAGATTTAATAGACATAGAGGTTGATTTTTTCAGAGACGTAAGATTAAATTTTGGAGGAAATGACGTTCTAGTAGCAACCAATTGGCTAATTGATTACAAGGCATATCCTGAATCTCCTCACTCAATGGTAATTAAACTATATGAGCCTCTTCCAAACGATATTGAAGAAAAAGACGAACTTTGGATAGTTAAAGCTGTAATTGAATCAATAGTTGAACCAATACTTGTAGAATATACAGCCCCAGAAGCCGCTCCATATATGTTGGCACCTGCAGATTTTTCAATACCTGACAAATATGATACTCCAGCTCCAACAGGATGGAAAACTTTAGACGAATTAGTTTCTACCCAAGATAATGTAAGAAGCAAGATTTTAAATAAAATAGGTCAACGAACTGGAAGCTTAGGAACAATTCCACTAAACTTTGATTTTAAAATAGAAGGGTCAGACTTTTCAAAACTAGTTCACTTTGGTTCAGCAGTAGAAAGATTAGAAAACTTTAAATATAAACTCATACAAATAGAAGATTATTCTTCTTCTGTTGCCTCACTATCTTCAAATTTGTCTGGACTGTCTGGTACTGCGGCTTCTGGATCGCCGTTTTATAAATCAAACCTAACAAAGTTTACAAACCTTCAAGCAAGTGTAATAAGTACGTTTGACGAATTTGAGCAACATCTATACTATGAAAATAATACCCATAGTTCTTCTTCATATGGAAATTTCTGGCCTTTAACTTGGCCAAAAACAACAACAAAAGAGCCGTACACCCTAGCAAAAGTAAACTCTGCTGCGGCAAAGCTTTGGTATGGAAGTTTAAAAAATGGAGAACCACACTACCAAACAGGAGCAATCTACTCGGCATCTTTATATGATGTTGCAAACGACAATTCATTAAATAGGTTAGTACCTAGCCATATAACAGAACAAGAAAATAATGCTAATTTTGGTTTATATGTAGACATGCTAGCCCAGCATTTTGACTATATATATTTCTATGCAAAAGAATTATTATCTATACACGATAGAAGTAATCCTCTTTTTGAAGGAATATCAAAAGATCTTATACAGCCAGTACTAGAATCTTTTGGATGGTTCCCTCACCAAGGATTTGATTTTGATGATTTGTGGACGTATGCTATGGGAACAGATTCTTCTGGAAGTTTTGGCGGTAATGCAATAAACTATACTTCAAACTTTACGCAATCTGTTACGTATGCAAATAATGACCAAGCAAATCAATCATTTTCAAAAGAAGAAATAACAAAAGAACTTTGGAAAAGAATACTAAATAATTTACCAGGAATATATAAATCTAAAGGGGCTGAAAAAAGTTTAAGGTCTGTGACTAGTTTGTATGGTTTGCCTTCATCTATACTAAAGGTATATGAATATGGTGGTCCTCAAAAACTACCAAGCAGGCATTCAAAAATAATATATGACAGGTTTAATTTTGGTTTAAGAATGGAAAGCCATTCAAATGGTGCATCTTATTTAGAAGCTCCATGGGGCCCAGCAATCGCAGATAGAGGACCAATGAGGTACCCAGACACGGTACAGTTTAGGTTTAAGATACCAGATCTATCTCATGAAGGAAAAAGTAATAACTCTGCATTAAAAAGAAATACTATATTATGGCATCTTCATAGCGGCAGTGTAGCAATCGTTGCAGAACATACAACATCTATGTATTCTAGTGCGCCATCAGACAGCCCATATGGAAGATTAGTTTTTCATTTAAGTGGTAGTAATGGGCAACCAACCGTAACTGCATCAACAGACTATGGCCCAATATTTGATGGAGACTGGTGGAATGTTGCTTTAATGAGATATGATGCTAGCAAAATTACACAACATTATGCATTTACAGAATCAGTAGACATTCTCGACCATGTTAGTCAAAGTTTAAAATATGATATGTTTTGCAAAAAGCAAGGAGACTTTAGTCAATTTGGTAGAATGAGCCACCAGTTAACAGCATCATTATCTACAGACGGTGAAACAGCGGCTGGTGTAGCTAACAACAGTGCTTGGGGTATTATTGAACAGCCAAAAAACTCAGCCGCTCTTCTACTAAATGTACCAACCGCACAAACTGCAAGTACGCTAAAACAGTATCTTGGCGCAGACGTTAAGTCTAACACTTGGGCAACTACACTAGGATCTAGCTTTTCGTCATTAACCGAACTAAAGGCTTTATCTGGATCTGTACAAGAATGGAGAACTTATCATAATTATTTAACCGAATCTTATTTTGATATGCATGTTGGAGCCCCTAGAACTATAGCAAACGGAAGAAACACAACTAGCTCGTATTCAGATATGTTATTAAGATATAGCTTAGGGTGTGACTTAGGAAGAACAGATTTTTCAAATGGTTCTATAATATCTTCAAGCCATCCAGATTCTGGAAGACTTTTAACATATCCATTTAAAGAAAGCAGGTTTAGATTCCTACTACCACACTCAAGTTTGGCGGCGGCTAAAATGACTACAGATGGAGTTTTTAAAGGATTTACAAATACTGGTTTAACCCAATATGAAGAAGTAGAAGAAAGGCATTATACATTAAGTCCTAGAAATATAGGTCCATCTCCATATTCTGAAAAAATAAGACTTGAAAACAATACACTAACAGGAAACTTAACTCACGACGCAAAAAAAGAAGTGAGTTCAGCAGATACCAATCCTGTTGATGAAAATAGATTGGGTGTTTATTTTTCTCCAGTAGACGAAATAGAATTAGATATTGCTCATGAATTTGGACCATTCCAATATGACGATTTTGTTGGTGCTCCAAGCGATGAGTTTAAAAAGACATACAACCCATTAACTGGATTAAGAAACAACTATTTTAGAAAGTATAGCGGTAACCCAACATTTTTTGATTTTTTATACATATTAAAATATTTTGATGATTCTTTATTTAGGACGATTAGACAACTACTTCCAGCTAGAACAAATGCTCAAGTAGGATTATTAGTAAAACCACATGGACTAGAACGACCAAAGGTTATATTTAAACCTAGTGCAAGCCTTCAAGGGTATAGTGTTTCAGATAAAACTCCAATACAGTTCACAATTGAAGGCGATCTTAAGGGAATGATATTATCTGCTAGCGGTAATACTACAGAATTAGGCGGAGTATTTAGTGAATCATATTATAGGGCAGGAGCAATAAACAGACCACATGGAAGAGAAGGTGCTCAAAGTTTAACGCCTTCATTTAATAATAGTCAACAAAACAAGCATGGCTTTGGTCGACCGTTATCCAATAAAGAAAAAGAAGCTGCTCTTGATAATAGAGCTGTTGGAGAAATAGAAGGTGAAATGGATTATACTGAATTTTATGACCATAGGTATTTAGGTTCTAGATACATATACACCACTGTTGATTTATCTGATGTCGGTAATACTGGAACAAATGGAGCAAGGGTTTGGAATCCGTATTGGCAAAGAGATAGTGTTGGAATGATAATTCATACTCCGCCAAACCCATATATACAAATAAACGATAAACTGGCAAACCTAAGAAACGCTAAAGCCAGCATAGGTACTAAATTCAGAACTGATTCACAAGTTATACTTGGAAATAACGTAGATGGAGGAGGAACGCTAGATAATTATACAGCTTCAAATGCCCAAGGAGTTACCCAAGGCTTTGAAAAGCATGGACTAAATAGAAAACTAACAAGTGAACTGATTGTACCATTTATTGGAGACATGCGAAAATCATTTGAAAAGAAAAAACAACTATACTACTATGCAACAGCCTTTAGTCAATCTTTAGGAAGACCGATTCCAGAGGCAGACATATTATCAAACATAGCCGATGCATATGACGGATCTAGATTAAACGGGAAATTACTTCCATCCCATTCATTGACGGAGCAGGCAGAATATCAAGATTATAAAGCAACGTCACTTAAAAATTTATATTGGAATGGTTGTAAGTTGGTGGGATCTGCTTTTAATATGGAATCTAAACAAACAATTGACGGTGGCCCAGTTGTTGAATTTTATGAGACCAGCCCATATAAATACGTAGCAGCAGATGAAAACGCAGACGGAAAAGTACTCACGGCTGGAGAAGGAACAGGTAATAGAGTCACAACTTTAACCCGAGGAAGTAGCGGAAGAACGGCAGCAAGGCCTAATCCAAGAACGGGTAGATTTAGTTAGATAATATGTAAACAACATTTGTATAGTTAACTAATTTTATCGAAAAGATATATTTATATACGAATAAAAATGTAAGGAGTAAACCAAATGGGATATTTAGACAAAACAACAATAACAGTAGATGCAATTTTAACCAAAAAAGGAAGAGAACTTTTAGCTAAAGGCTCTGAAAATTTTAATATAACACAATATGCTTTAGCAGATGATGAAATAGATTACAACCTTTGGGATGTTAATCATTCTCTTGGTTCGAACTATTATGGTCAAGCCATCGAAGCTTTACCTTTAGTTGAAGCAGTACCAGATGAAACACAAGTAATGAAATATAAACTTGTAACCTTACCTAAAAACGTTGCAAGAATGCCTGTATTATCTGTACAACCTTCAGCAATAACTTTAGCTGTTGGAGGCCAAAGTGCAATAATTACTCCTACAACTGTTAACTTTGCAAACGGAAATAATACATATGGATATACTGCAATTCTTTCAGACACAGACGCAGCATATTTAAACATTGCTCCTGGAGGAGAAATTGACAGTAGATTTAATCCAACAGTAGCCGACTTTGCAGGTGACAGTACCAAGTCTGTTTCTGTAACAGGAAGAAGATTTCAAGTGGTTGCAAAACCTCAGCCAATAGAGACTAAAACTTGCACAATAACTATTATAGGAAACGAGACTGGAGGCGTACAAACAATAAGCCTTACGGTTAATAAAGAAAACTTAAGTTCTAATATATTAGAACGAGCAGTATATTAAGAGGATAAAATATGGTAAGATATAGCGACAAATTTAGCCGTTCACCGAGAAGAAATCAAATAGAAAGAGTTGGTCGTAGAAGAGACTTACCTAGAATTAGGCAAGTTAGACGTAGACCTACATCTCCGGTATTACAACCTATATATAAAAAGTTTCAAGGCGATGATATTGTTGAAAGTGCTGATACGGATCAAGTAACTGCAGCAATGTGGTCTAACCAAGACGGAGTGTTAGCTTCTGGAGAATTTTTTACCTCTTCTGTCCAAAGCCAAAGTTCTGGTGAATACTACTTAGATGTATATAGGGAAAACCCAACATCAAACACTTCAGCTGAAGTACAGTTTTCGGTAGCCTATGGACACTATAAAGGATCAGGATCCCAACAACCCCAATATGCAAGTGTTGGCTTTAGTCCGTCAAAAGCAATATACTCTCAATATGCAAATTTATTACTGGCCCCAAATGACGATCAATTTACTTTGGTTAATAGATCTGGATCATTAAGCGGTAATTTAGCCCAAGTGCATACTGTAAACATTCAAAGAAATAGGTTTAGAGAAAAAGTGGATCCTGCAAACTGGGAATTACACATTTCAGGAACAATTTCCCCAGGACAAGGCACAAATCCAGCAAGTACAACTGGAGATGTTGGAATTAAACTTATAGATGATTCTTCTGTATCTGATGGAAGTGTAACTGAAGGCGGAAAAGTATATAAAATTATTAGTGGAACAATTGCCAATGGACCAGTTGGAACTACTCCGTATACAGAATACGGTTTATTTTATCCAGACAATGGAATGCTTATTTTAGATAGTGTTGGTATTGATGGTGAAATAGGATTAAATATAAACAGTCAATCGTTTGCATATTGTGCGACTCCTGTTACAGTTTCTAATGCTAATACAACTAACTTTTTTAATCATGTATCAGCAGGACCATACTTTGCAGCTAGAAATAAAGAAACAGTTCACGCATCACACTACTTTATTAGAGTAAAAAATAACGAATACAATTTTAGTAATAATCCAACATTTACCTCTGGTTCACAAGGAACGTTTACACACCCAACGTTCTTTAAAGATCCTAAGGTATATATAACAACTGTTGGGATGTATAATAACAATAATGAATTACTAGCTGTTGCAAAATTAAGTAAGCCATTACTTAAAACATATAATAGGGAAGCTTTAATCAGAATTAAATTAGAATACTAGGTTAGGGTAATGTTATGTCTACGACATTTAAAAAGTTTAGAACCGACAACATTGTCAAAACAAAATATACTGCCCACAAACAGTATAATATAAACGTAACAGAATATTCTGGTTCGCAACAAGGGTATGAAAAATATCATCTTTTTGCATACGATTCTCAATATGTTTCTGCATTCACCCACGATCATGACTCAGGTAGAAACATAAGACATGACGAGTTTTTAGTAGGAACAATCGCCGGAACAACTTATACTGAAATGCAAACAACCAATAATCTCTATAAGAGAAGTTTGCACGATTCTTTGGCCCACATGTATTATAATGGATCACACGCCATCAACGTAAATTTAGATAATTCTTTTTGTGTAGAGCCAACTAGAAATGAATACAGAGAATTAAACGGTTATGCCCAAATACTAAGTATACCTCAACAATTATTTGGTGATAAACTATTAGAAAATGATATTTTATTTGACAAAGATAATCCTTCTTTAAAAATATTAAGCGGAACAATTGAATTACACGAAGATGGTTTTGGAAACCTGTATGATACAAAGGCTGCTAATCTATCTAATCCGTATACAATATATAGTACAACAACGTCTAGTTTAGTTGGATATTGGGGGTTTAATGAATTATATCCTTATCACACTCCCCACGTTTCAGGACATTGCCCAAGTTTTTTTACACAGATAAAGGATGGATCCAGATACCAAACAAATACAATAGGTAATTCTGTATTTATTCATTCAGGAAGTAAACATGGCGCAGGGGCAATGCTAACTGGCCAACGAGGAAATATATACGACCCAACTAAATACAGTTTTTTTAGGGCTGAAAAACATGATAAGCTTGACTTTAGACGAGATGAAGATTTTGCACTTTCGTTGTGGGCAAAATTACCACCAACACAATCTGATACAACTGGACTATTTAATTATATAGTTACGTCTGGGCAAGGAGAACATCCTGACCCAAACTCCCCATCCGGCCACTGGTCTAGTAATTTTCCATTCGATCTTGTCATGTATAACCAAACTGCCGGCGTCCGTGAACAAGCTAACCTTGTGTTTAGGCAACAGGCATATTCAACCAGAGGCGTAAAGGGTAGAGCAGCAAAACAATTACTTAGAATAACCAACCATTGTATAGAATCTGCATCTGCACATAGCGCATCTATTGCTTTTGGATTCTCTTCATGGGGAGGAGGAAACATTCCTGCTGTTGGAAGTTCTAGTTTTATGATTGGCCACGACGAATCAAATGTATTAACGGTACATGTAACTGCGTCAACAACAAATGCAGACGTTGATGGAAAAAATACCGACCATCATATGTATGTACCAACACAAGGAGGCGTGTTCGCAGACATGCAAAAGGTTATAGAGCATTTCAATAATGCCGCAACGCAATCTAAATATGCTTCAAAGATAGGAATGATTAAAGCATGGAACAAAACCTCTACTGTTACAAATTACTCAAATATATGTTTTGGATACAAAGGACATCTACATTTTCAAAATGACTCTGTACAAGGAACAAATTTTGATAGGCATGCCGGTAGGTATTTTGTTTGGAGACAAGGACCATCACAATCAGTATTTAGAGCATTTGCAGGAGGTTGGGATCCAGTACTTAATATTGATTCGTCAAGATTAGAGAGTAATACTGGTAGTATAAACAATATGGACAATCCCAACCACCCCCACCACAGGGTATATTCCCATGCAGGAGTATCATGTACTAGAACAAGCTACGCAAAAATATTAAGACAACCAAGTGAATCATCGGCAATTACAGTTAAAGATGTATTTGGAACAGGCCACACCTTAATTTTAACTTCAGCGTCTAATGCAGTCTATCCATACATATCAATGCATGGAACTGCTCCAAATGGAGCGCCAATAACCTCATCTATTAGTAGCTTTAACAATTTTATATGTAGCAAAATAAACTCAGGTATGGATTTTGGCCAAACATCATCAGCCAGCCCAAGAATTCTCATGGTAAGCGCATCGTCTATCGTTCCAGCCAGAGCCCAAACAAATTTATTTGATGGAGAAATTGTAATATCATCCTCAGTCGTTGGAAACTTTGATTACATGGGAACAACAGCTGTAGGTCCAGGACACAATAACATGCAATTAGTCGCAACTCCCGGAAACGCATTTAATAATTACGCTACAGCAAACTCTCCAGCGCCTAACGATACAGACGCAAGTGATGGATTTAACCAAGCAGGGCCCGCTCTACCAACAATGTATACTTCTAGTTTCTTTATATTGTCATGTAGATCCACCCACTCATATACACCGTCTGAAAATGTAGATCCTCAAGAAAGGCATGTTTTTTATTGGAAAAGCGGATCTTCACTGGCACCAGATCTTGGAACATATGCCACAAATAGTACGACTATAATAGATTTAGGCTCGGCATATCACTTCCCAGGAACAACAGCCCATATTAGTGGAGCATTTGATTATTGGAATATTGCTTCTAGATCTTATTGCGCAATAGATGCTCATCCATCTTTTAGTGTTGATATAAAATCCCAATTTAGAAACTCTGCCAACACAAACTATATTGGAGGAGGAGACGGAACAGGTACAGGGCTATTATCAAGTGGATTTAGCGAGATTCCGGGGCTTGGGATGTCGGAATACGTAACGTTACATAGATCTTCTTCTACAGAACATGGAGGATATAGATCTCCTTTTCCAAAACTACCAACATCTCCGTCGGATCTCAATAGCTCGATTGAATTAATTGTAACAGCCGTTAATCATGGATTGACCCCACCTGCTCAATCTGGATCTATTTTAGGACCATTGTTTACGTCAGAATTTCATGACGCATCATTAATAGCGGCAAACCATGCAACCTATCCAACATTTTCTCTATCAGACACAGAAGGTACAATTGGTAGACCTGGACAAATATTAGCCAGAAGAAATGATGGCCACAACCTATACCAAGTTAGTTCTTCTGAACTATTTGTTGATAATCAAAGACACTTCCACCATATATTATTTCAAAAAACTGGATCTTACTTGGAACTATATGTAAATAATAACCTTCAGCATAGTCTTAAAGCGACAGATATGGGAGATACAAAAAATAAAGATAATATTTATTTTGGAGTAGCTACAAGAATGACATGGTCTGGAGAATATGAAAGAACTGTTGACGGACTATATAGAATAAACCCTGGAACAGGCAACCCTGTTAGAAAAATGAATAGAGAATTCATGAGACCACTGTCTGGAGCCCTAGACGAAATTAATATTTTTGATAAAGCTCTGAATCCAGAACAAAGACAATTAATATACAATTGTCCTAACGGTACTCCATTTGTAGGAAACGTAATGCATGAACATGGAATAGTTACGATTACCCATCCGTCAAGTTCATACACGGATATGGTTAGAAACTGTACAGCGTCGTTTAAAAATACCCATGTAATAACTGAAAATTCATATACTGCAGAAATAAAAAGAGGCGAATTTAATTTTACGTCAAACCCAACGATATTAGATAGATCCGCTGAAGGATTAAGAGAAGCAAAAATAGCATCCTTTGTTGCAGACACGGATTGGGATCCATACATAACAACAATAGGATTATATGACGATGCTGCAAGATTATTGGCCGTTGGTAAATTATCTAGGCCATTACGAAAAGATGAAGGTTACGATACAACAATAGAAGTAAGATTTGATACATAAAAATTATGATAGAATGGCTTAGGCATATATTGGGTGTTTGTGGTGAACCGCACCCAAGCCTTCTAACAATTATCTATGGTACACCAATTTTAGGTTATATTACATACAAAATAAGGGGATTATATAAATGGCAAGAAGAATAAGTAAGGCTAGATCAAATGCAATAAAGCATGGTTATCGGTCAGGATTTGAACATAAAGTTGCAGATCAACTAAAAGAATCAAAAACTAAATTTGAATACGAAACTACAGTTATAGATTATATTAAACCAGAAACAACTCACAAATACACTGTTGATTTTACACTACCAAATGGCATATTAATAGAGACAAAGGGCCGGTGGGTTTTAGAAGATCGCAAAAAACATCTATTAATTAAAAAACAGCACCCGGAATTAGATATAAGAATGGTGTTTCAAAACCCAAACGGCAAAATAAGAAAAGGTTCTAAGACAACATACGCAAACTTTTGCGATAAACACGAAATAATATGGGCAGAAAAACAAATACCTAAAGAATGGCTAAAATAATTGCCTAAAATTTCACCAACACAAATATTTTTATTATATTATACTAATGAAAAGTGTAAGATTAATACAGCTATTAGAGTCCGTTTTATTAAAAGGAAAACACAACCATAAAAAGAGCGAAATATCTTTCAAGTGCCCTTTTTGTACTCACCATAAGAAAAAGTTAAATGTAAACTTGCTTAGTCAAAAATGGCATTGTTGGGTATGTGGAACTGGTGGTCATACAATACTAGGATTATTTAGAAAACTAAGAGTAGGAAAAAAATATTTTGACCTACTCCAAAAAATAACAGGAGGAAAAACTTATTCAATTGACAAACAATATGAGATTCTAAGCCTACCAACAGAATTTACGCCGTTATATGAGGCAAATATAAAAAACCCAGAGACAAAAAACGCTTTATACTACTTAAAACATAGAAATATAACCAGCCAAGACATATTAAAGTATAATATAGGCTATTGTAATTCTGGAAAATATAGAGGAATGATAATTATCCCAAGTTATGACCAAAATGGAAGATTAAATTTTTTTACGGGAAGAAGTTATTACGATGTTAATTTTAAACACCTTAACCCAGTTGTAACGAAAGATATAATAGGTTTTGATTTATTTATAAATTGGAACGAACCAATAACTATTGTAGAAGGAGCGTTTGATGCTATTGCAATAAAAAGAAACGCAATACCGTTATTTGGAAAAATGATACTTGACAAATTAAAAATAAAAATATTAGAAAAACAGGTTAAACGGATAAATATTGCCCTTGATAAAGATGCAATGTCTAACGCTATCGAAATGTGCGAATACTTTATCGCCAATGGAATATCAGTACACTTTATTGAGCTTTCTGAAAAAGACCCATCTGAACTAGGATTTTTTAATATAACTAACATAATAAATAAGGTGGAAGAGTTAACACCGCTAAAATTACTGGAGTATAAAATAAATGCAAATTAATTTAGGATTTTCAAACGTTGAAAAAATATTACACGTAGCCGATGTTCATATTAGAAACTACAAGCGACACAAAGAGTATAGGCAAGTTTTTAGAAAACTATATAAGGCAGCTAAATCTTTACCTGAAAACAGTATAATATATCTTGCTGGAGATATTGTACATACAAAAACAGATATTAGCCCGGAATTAGTAAGTATCGTTAGCGAATTTTTTAATAAGCTTGCAAACATTAGACCAACAATTGTAATTGCTGGAAACCACGATGCAAACCTAAACAACCCATCTAGATTAGATGCTCTTACTCCAATCATAGAAAATTTAAACAACGATAACTTATATTATTTACGAGATAGCGGAATATATACATTTGCAGATGTTGACTTTATCGTTTACTCTGTACTGGGCGAAAGCTCAGAATGGCCAAAACCAAACCAATCACATTCAAAAAATAAAGTAGGATTATTTCACGGAGCTGTAAATAATTCAAAAACTGATGCCGGATATATAGTTAGAGATGAAAACTTACCACTAAAAACATTTGATGGATGTCATATGGTTATGCTTGGTGATATTCATAAATACCAATACCTGAATAGTGACAAAACAACAGCTTATGCAGGTTCTCTTATTCAACAAAATTTTGGTGAAACATTTGATGACCACGGATATGTAGTATGGGACGTTAAAAGTAGAACGTCAGAATTTTTTAATATACTCAATAATTATGGATATTATACTATAAGAATGAAAGATGGAATACTTCCTAATATTGATAATATACCTAAACACCCAAGACTAAGGTTTATAACTGAAAATACAACCCAAGCCCAAATAAAGGAGGCGTTAATAAAAATACGTAAAAAATGCAAGGTACAAGACTATGTTGCCATAAGGGCAGATAAAATATCAAACTTATCTAATAATTCAAGATCTTCTATAGAAATAACAAGAGATATTAGAGATTCTGAATACCAAAACAAACTAATAGTAGAGCATTTAGAAAGAAATTTTGCAGATATTGATGAGGAAAAAATTTCCAGAATACGAAATATAAATAGAGAATTAAACAAAATGCTGCCTGATATTGAAATTGGTAGAAATATAAAATGGAAGCCGAAAAAATTTGAATTCTCTAACATGTTTAGTTACGGTGAAAACAATACTATAGACTTTGATAATATTAAAGGAGCCGTTGGAATATTTGCCCCAAACCATGCAGGAAAATCTGCAATATTAGATGCTTTATCGTTTTGTATTTTTGATAAATGCTCTAGAACAAAAATGGCGGCCGCAGTAATAAACAACAAAAAAAATAATTTTACATGTAAGCTTAATTTTGAAATAGATGGGGTAGACTATTTTATAGAAAGAAAAGGAAAACGAAAAAAAGACGGTGGTGCCAGAGTAGATGTAAATTTTTGGATGACTGGAGAAGATGGAAATCCAATTTCACTAAACGGTGAACAAAGAGTATATACAAACAGAAATATACGGGGAATGCTTGGTAGCTATGAAGATTTTGCACTAACTGCTCTTTCCGTTCAAAATAATAATACTGGTTTTATTGATAAAACCCAAACAGAAAAAAAAGACCTACTTGTTCAATTTTTAGATATAACTGTATTTGAAGAACTTTACCAATTGGCAAATGAGGAAATAAAAGATGTACAGGTACTGTTAAAAGATTTTAAAAATACTGATTTTTCTGAAAAATTAATAGAAGAAAATAATATATTAGAAAGTTTAAATAAAGATTATTCAAAATTAAATGTTGAAAAGTTAAAAATACAAAAAAGTGAAAAAGCTGCAAATAAAAAGATTGTTGAATATACGTCTAAGTTAATTCGATTAGAGCCAGACATTCCCGATAGTGTAGATACACTAGAATCTAAGCTTAAATTAATATCGTCAGATATATTAGCCCACAACGAAAAATTAAAAAAATATGAAAAATATACGGATGAAAATAGGCAAGAATTTTTAGAAATTTCTGCAAATATTAAACAATACGATAAAAGAAAAATAGACATTGGCGTAGATAGAAATAATGTTATATCAAAATCTTTACAACAAATAGCACATCAAATAGAAATGATGAAGGTAAAAGTAAAAAATAAATTAGATACCGTAAACCAACTTCACTCTCATGAATATGATCCAGATTGCGAATACTGTAGTAATAACTCATTTGTAAAAACAGCTGAATCTGCTAAACAAGATCTTCCAAAATTAAAATTAACAACTGAAAAATTATTAGTAGAAAAAAATAATTTAATTGCTGAACAATCTTCACTGGCTGAAACAGTATTAAAACAATCTGAATTAATATCTCTTGAACAAAAAATGGCCTTGATAAAACAATATCAATCTGAAATAAAGGTAAAAACTGTAACTAGAAAATCTAGCATAAGCAAACAGGAGTTAGATTTAAGTAAGACAACAGTATTGATAGATAAATATTATGAAAATAAACGGTCTATAATTTCAAATAGCAAAATTAATGAAAATATAAAAACAAAAGAAATGGAGCTTGAATCAATAACAGATGCTCTGAAAGATGTAGGTTCTAAGCAACAGCAAGCATATAGCGATATCAGGGTTTGTGAAAAAACAATTCAATCTATTCATGAATCTATAGAACGCGCCCACGATTTAGAAGAAAGGCTTAAGGCATATGAATATTATTTAAGTGCTATTCAAAGAGATGGTGTTCCATACGAATTAATATCTGAAATACTTCCTTATGTTGAAGAGGAAGTAAATGTAATTCTTTCTCAAATATCAGAGTTTTCAATACAGTTTGAAACAGATGGACGAAACATAAATACATACATAGTATATAGCGAAGACGAAAAATGGCCACTAGAAATGACAAGTGGAATGGAAAAGTTTGTTAGTTCTTTGGCAATTAGAACAGCCTTAATACAGGTTTCTAACTTACCTTGCCCAAATTTTTTAGCAATTGATGAAGGATTTGGTAATCTTGATTCAAACAACTTAAATGCAATTTTTAGACTGTTTGATTATTTAAAACTAAACTTTGACTTTATAACTGTTATATCCCATATAGATTTAATGAAAGACGCAACAGATAATATTTTAGAAATCTCCATTAGAAAAGGTTATAGCCACATTGAGCACTAAATTATATCTTATCTGATATTTATATAATGAATAGTTAGGAGTATTATATGGCATCAATTTCACGTTTCAAGGAACCTTTAAAGTTTAAACCTTTAGAATATAGAGGATTAGATACTATACCTGTATTTATAGAGGACGGTACGCCAGACTCATATGATTATTTTGGACTAACTAGAGTACCCAAAGAACTTACAGCCGGTAGAAATTTAATATCTTTTACTGGTACTAGAAATCTTGTTCCGGGTTCAGAAATTGCAATAGAAGTTTTAGATTCAAATGGAGATACTGTTCCAGTTAGAACATACGACCATATTGGAGAAGGAAACGAGCGGGTATTTGCAATAGAAATTGGAAGAGAAATACCGGAAGGAGACGCTTTAATATCAATTATTGGTGTTGCCAAAGGAAAAGTAGGATTTGATGCACAACAGCAAAGAGATATTTCACAAGTAACTCCTGCTAGATATAGAGGTGTTTTTAATATACGTTGGCAAAAAAGATTAAACTGTTATCCTAGAAGAAGAAATACAGATGAAATAATGTATTTTCAAAACCCAGATATAACAATAGAAGAAATAAAAAAACCGTATTTTCAATTACACTATAACTCGGATTTAGCAACAACAAACAGTCGATCTTTATTTACACTATGTTCAACAGCCGCCGAAGGAGTTGTAAATACAACCGCCCAACTTAGGTATGAACACCAAGCAGGAAAATATTACATAATGTCTTCTGAAGACCCTGATTTTGGAGGGTTTACTCAAGATATGGTTGGCGGGACAGTATTTATACCGTCTCCAAATAGTCCATTTCCAAGTTCATTTAATAGTCCAGTAGCCCCTCCAAGTTATAACGAAATAGAAGATGGAGATGGAACGGGAACCATTGATACGGGATCCCAGGTATTCACAAATCAAGGAGCATACAATACATATATCTCAGAAGTTGTATCCCCTCTTAGGGCTCGAGTAAACAGTCCTCACACAACATTTCAAGGATTTGGTAGAGCAAACCAAAAAGAAGTTTTTCATGAAAAGTTTCAAGAAAGCCACTTTAGACTAGACTTCGCCCAAACTCCAGTGTCTAGAAGTAATCCATTAGTTAGTGGTAGTAATAGTTTTAATACTTCATACGCCAAAGTAACGTTTAATGGTCTTACCCCTTTGGTTGGAGATGTCACTCGTGTAAAAACATTTATAAGAAACGACCAAACAGTAAACGATTATTTTTTGGTTGGAGACAATCCTGTTTTTCCACAAAATTTACTTGTACAGTCTCAATCGCTAATGACTAGATTATCTGCTGGAGATTTTTCTCCATTTGGAGTAAGTTCATCTCTAGATACATATTGGTCGGCATCTAGTACGATAGGCCTAGGATTTAAAAATGATGACTTAAGCATATTTAGGCAATTGGTTGGAAACGTAAATAACCCAATACCTGATTCTTTACAAATAGGGGATTCAATTTCTACACATGAGGTAGGATTATTAGATGGAACAAACCATATACTTGTTGATTCAACAATAGATATATTACATACAAAAGACCAGTACTATCAGGTAGAATTTAAGTGTTTTGGTAAAAGGGTAAACTCAAAAAGTCCAAATATAAAAATATATATGGTTGGTCCTGCAATAAACGACGAAGGCGATGACCTTGGTCAAATAATAGGCGAAATATCTGATATAGAAGAACAAGAATTAATTGTTGAACAAGACCCGTTTAATGACTATGAAACATCAGCTTTAAAATTTACATATAAAGCAGATGCAACCGAATTTGCGAGGCTACGTTTTAAAATTGAGCAAGGATTATGGTTTATATTTGATGTTGAAGTTAAACCATATTACGAATATGGATATACTCCTCACTTTTTTGACACGATCATTCCTACAACAAAAGCAAACGTAGGAACAGTAGACGCTTTAGATTTTAAGTTTGAATTTTATAATGATGAACATAATAAAGCTGTTTATACTGCAGATATACCAAACATTGAATTTGACAATGAATTTACCTTTACTGCAACAAATGTATTTTTTACCAGTGCTAGTGTTGGAACGTTTATAGGTACTACCCCAATGGGAGACGATGATTGGGTTAAACCATTTGAAACCCAAGGGGCGCAAGCACAGTTTCAACCGTCTTTAACTGACAAAATATACCATAGTGGTTCTATAGGCGTTGGAACATTTCACAATAATGATGTTTCATTTCCAATACATGTTAAAAAAATAGCTGGAGGAGGAAATGCTACTATAAAGTTAGAATCTGTTTCATCCTCAATATTACATTTAGCTTCTGACGTAGATGGAGCAGGACTAGCAAATCAAAAAAATGCTTTTGTATTGTTTGACCATAATAATGCAACAACTTCATCCATAATAGGATACAGCGATATAGTTAATAAAGATCCAGGAGGTGCAACCTTTAACGGATCTTCAGCAGGAGCATTTGTAATACATGAAAGGCACGCTAAAACAATGGCGTTGGGCGTTGGAGGAGAAGCAGGCCTAATAATATCATATGATGGAAAAGCGCGAACTTCTACAAGAGCTGTTTACATAGGACACGATGACGTACTTACTGGACCATTTAATCCATATAGTTTTGGATATGAACTAAACGTTTCAGGGTCTATGGTTGTTTCAAGCGGAAGTATATTTTACCCACAAGCCTTTGGACCCCATGGCGGTTTATCTGCTGATCCAACAATAATGATTTGGGATCCAGCTGGTGCCGGTGGAAATACACAAGGAAGGCTAGCAACTGCATCTTTTAACGAAGCCTTTGCTGCAACTTCTTTTGCCAATGACGACGATTGGCATATAGGTACAGGGTTTGTATCACAATCACGATATGGAACAGGCCCAAGTAGTGGTAGAACAGTATTTATAGCTGATAGCCATGACGAAAACAATGCATTATCAATAAATA